>Ga0255364_10029_pt1 | contig 44129 bp, 27 predicted proteins | sample ANMaggSSYBR01G12_FD_182087 | JGI IMG/M metagenome (GOLD analysis project Ga0255364, IMG submission 182087) | Sediment cell enrichment communities from methane seep in Santa Monica Basin, California, United Staets - ANME aggregate JGI... | ecosystem: Environmental > Aquatic > Marine > Cold seeps >...
CACTCCATTTTCTAATCAGAGTAAAAAGTTCATCATGATCTATGGGTTTTGACAGGTAGTCATCCATTCCAGCATTCAGGCAGCGTTCCCTGTCTCCATCCATAGCATGAGCTGTCATTGCTATTATCGGAATGTGTCTTCCTCCCTGTTCGTTTTTCCTGATTTCACGCGTAGCTTCAAAACCATCCATCTCAGGCATCTGGATATCCATCAAAACCAGGTTGTAAATATTTTCCTGGACTGCCTGGACTGCTTTGAGTCCATTGTCCACCACATCCACCGGATATTCTTCCTTCTTTAACAAGGCAACAGCCAACTTTTGATTTACAAGATTATCTTCAACAAGCAAAATCCTGGCATATTGCTGCTTATGTTCTGAGAGGGTATGACGAGTTACAAAGACTTCCTCGTCTTCAGGTTGCTTCACCTTCTTCAAGCTCAAGACAGTGCCAATTATTTCAATCAGCTGCCGCTGCATAACCGGTTTGACCAGATATCCAGAACAACCTAAATCCTGTAGATGCGCTGCATCTCCCCGTTTTCCCATTGAGGTGAGAATAATAACTTCAACCGCTTTACCCAGGGGAGATGATTTAATTTTCCTCAGGGTCTCTTCTCCATCCATTTCAGGCATTTGCATATCCAGCAATATCACCTTATAGGGATCATTTTCGGCTTCAGCATCCTGAAGGTAATCCAAAACTTTTTCTCCCCCGGAGATTACATCTACCCTGGCATGATACTTCTGAAGGGTTTTCTCCAGAACCAATCGATTGGTCGCATTATCATCAATGCCCAAAATCCGGATTCCGCGGAGGGGAATTGGAATGGTAGCTTCCCGATCTGGATTCCCGGTAAATTCCCTGAGTCTCGCGGAAAACCAGAAAGTGCTTCCCACGCCATGTTCACTTTCCACTCCTATTTCACCCCCCATTAAAGTGACAAGTTGGTTGGAAATTGCCAGCCCCAGCCCTGTTCCTCCAAATTTTCTTGTTGTAGATCCATCTGCTTGACTAAATCGTTCAAAAATATCTTTTTGTCTGTCAAGAGGAATCCCAATGCCTGTATCCCGGACGGAAAACTTTAACATAAACTGACCTTCTTCTTCACTCAGTTTTTCTACCCGGATAACTACCTCTCCCTGCTTTGTGAACTTAATTGCATTACCAGTCAGGTTCATTAAAACCTGGCGCAACCTTCCCGGATCACCGAGTAGAGCCGAAGGTATATTGGGTTCAATTAAGACAGATATCTCAAGTTCGTTTTCTTCTGCCCGAACCGCCAGGGATTGGGCAACTCCTTCCACGGTATTAATCAGATCAAAATTAATAATCTCAATATCCAAATAACCAGCTTCAATTTTGGAAAAGTCGAGTATGTCATTAATAATATCCAGCAATGCCTTCGCGCTGTTTTTTGCCGTTTTTAGATAATCTTCCTGTTCCGGGGTTATTTCTGTATCTAGAGCAAGCTCAACCATACCCAGGATTCCATTCATGGGTGTTCTTATCTCGTGGCTCATATTAGCGAGAAATTCACTTTTTGCCTGGTTTGCTTGTTCGGCTTCTTTCTTCGCCTGGAGCAGGTCGGTTATGTCGTGGTAAATCCCCAGCAACCCAATAATTTCACCATCAACCTCAATCGGGACTCCAAATATTTCAACATCCAGGGCTGTTCCATCCTTCCTTGATCTTTTTCCAACCTCGGAAATATTTTTCCCCTGGGAAACCTGGGAGGTAAATTCTTGTGCTTCGCTAACGGTATCATCCAAGGTTAACAATGGATCAAGTTCTTGATAGAGAATTTCACTCTCTTTGTACCCAAAAAGGTTTTCAAACTCCGGATTTACAGATACTATACTTTGATTCTGATCAAGAACCACAATCGCAACCGGGTTGTTGAAAAACAAGGATTCAAAATAAAGGATTTGTTCGGAAAGCTCATCAGCTGTCTTGGAGAGTTCTCTAGTTCTGGTTAATACTTTTTGTTCTAAGTCTCTATTTCCTTTAATTAATATACTCGTGAGGAACTGGATTGAAAAATAAAATAGGATTTCCAAGAAAAAAAACACCGTCACGCCATAGATGATGCTATTTCGCACATGTGTCTCAAAAAGAGCGACATCCTGAGTAACATCCTTCCATATATAGATCATTCCTGCAGGTGGTAAACTCTCGTCAACTGTGCCGCGATAATCGCGTAAATCAAATGCTCTAACTGCAAAAGAACGATCTTCTCCAAAATCTATAATCTTTGTGCCACCAGAAACCAAAATACTATATCCGCTATCGCTTGCTAGAATTGTCCGGATTTCATCTTCTCTACTAGTCGATTCAATAATGAAATTACCAATTGGAGGCGATGAAATAATATAAGTATCCAGGAACTCTGGCCACATATTTGTTTTTACTTGCTCCATCGTAAGCAATACAGCAAAGCCAGCTTCATTAGCTGTATCCAATGTGTTTAATAGTTGAGAAAACGAAACTCCTACTTCTAAAGCGCCAACATGCACATTTTCATCGTGATCAGGATCTACAGCAAAAACCGGAACAGCGCCTCGGATACCGGAGTAAACACGTCCAGTTTCAAACCCACGAGTAGGAATTAGAAGTCTATTTGCATCAACAATCGTGTAGCGAACTTCGTCCATAATATCGCCAAATTTCTCTGGCCGATGGGCGCGTAAAAATGATGTCGAGCCTGGTCCTAAGTGGAAGTGAAGTTGTCGTGGATCATAATTCGTTGTCAGATTTTCCCATAGCTCCTCAACTTCATTTAGCAATGCTTTGCGCGCAGCGGCTGATTTCTCACCGCCCGGCCCACCTCCTTCTGCTAGAACAGATTTTTTTCCGGTTAGAAACAACTGCTGGACATCTTCATCCGAAGCAATAATGAGTGCAGCTTGCTGCATATAGACTGTTGTCAACTCATAGGTGATCTTAAATTCCGCTTCCAATTCATCACCACGCTGTTCTATTGACAAAAGCAATGCCTCTTTGGAAGAAATGTAGTTTAAAACAACAAATAACATAATACTTAAAAGAATCAGTATACTGACGATACTGAATATTTTTTTCCTATTTGGTCCCGTTTTCATGAAGTTAATTCCAAAACTAATTATGACCTGAATTCCACGTCAACATAAAATTATCTACATTCTTTTCAACTGGTGAAGAATTTTGGGGTAACTTCCAATCATTATAGCATTTTCGGCACCACGTTGCGATGAATTTTAGGAATAATTCTTGTGAAGCAGAATATTGGGCAAGGTAAATTGGCCCCACAAAACACACTGGCATACCGGTAATTAAATTGTCTTCCCTATTGGTTTTCTGTTGGTTTACTCATAAAACTCTCCTTGCAGATTGTCTTCTACTGCTTCAGGGGAAAATTTCAGAATCTTTTCTATATAGATTGATTAATGATTCCAGATCAAAATTGAATCTAACCTTATCGCTCAATAACCTTTAAGGACTCACCAGCACTTCTACACTAGACAAATGCTGGACTCCAGAGAATTTACCATCCCTGGCTGTCACCTGGACCCTGATCCAGGAGGATATTCCCACCTGGTAAGGGACTTCTCCTTCAAACGGTCGATATCCGCTGCCAAGGTTTTCTTGTGAAACCAGAAGTAATATTGATCCCACCAAGCCGCCTTCCCTGTTTATTAATTCAATCAGAAGTTGGTCTCGCGGTGCAAAACGGGTAACTCCCTGAATGATCAGTACATCACCTTGAATAAGGGTACTGGATATTGGCTGCTGAATAATTAAATTTTCATAAAGGTCCTGAACAGCTTTAATCTCCGGGTCGCCTTCTGACAGCAATATCAGGTCCGTGGTCGCCAACGCGGATATTCTGCCATACTCATCCAGAGAGCTGATTTCGAGGCGAGCTGCTTCAGCATCTCCTGATACTTCAAAAATTATCTCCATCGTCAGATGCGTATTCCCGCTTTGCCCGGCTTCCCGGGTAAAAAGATGCCGTACCAGCAATCTCCCATCACTGCCATAAAGAGAAACCTGGTAGCTTGACTCTTCTTCTCTATCATTTCGGGGAGGTGCCAGGTAAGCATGTATGCTGAATGGAGATGTGACCCTGGAAAGCCGCCCCGGGCTTATGAGTTGAATTTCCCCATAAGGAAGAGGGTCCGGGAGAGTGAGGGGTTCTTGTTCGATCAGCGCCAAATCAATGGTTTCAGTAGGGGTGAACTCCGGTTCCGGGGATGGCGGGATTTTGGTATCTGTGGGAATAGGTGTCTCGGTAATGATTACTGGGACAGAAGTGGGCGGCGGAACAGGCGTGATCAGGATTATTCCCTCATCAATCATAGCTTGAGCAGTCATCTCAATGACTGTAGGTAAGTGTTCCTCTGGTATGAAGGTTGGGGAGTTAGTCGCCGGAAGAAAACCACATCCGGCAGCTAAAAAAGTGATGATCAGGGCAGAAAAAGAAAAACGAATTAATGACTTCATGCTGTCAATTTGTGCAGCACCTTCCATAATTATTTGGATGACTTTGTTTCATATTTTTCAATCACAGAAAAGAGCTCAACAAGGGCGACAGGCTTTTCCAGGAAAAGTTGCGCCCCGGCATTTAATACCTCATCAATAAGACCATCTTCCGGCAAAGCAGAAATTACGACTACAGGAATGGATTTAGTATCCTCATCTTGGGTTAATTTTTCAATCAGTTCAAATCCAGAGACTTCTGGTATATTTAAATCCACAAAAATCAGGTCATACTCAGTTTCTTGAATCATCTCCCAGCCATCCTGCACGCTGGAAGCTACATCAGCTTTATGATTCGCAAGCGAAACTGCCTTTACGTAGGTTTCAAGTGCGTCTGTGTCATCATCAATAAACAAAATCCGTCCCACTGATACTCCTTATCCAATACCAATTAATCCGCTTACTCGATCCCTTCAGATCAGAACCAGGCCATTATTGATTAAAGCTGGTAAATTGAACCAAATTTCTCGTTGAGATACTTTAAGTAAGGGTCCGATGCAATTTTTGATCCAACTATCCTGGTAACTAATTCTTGCGGTTTAAATTTCGAGCCGTGCCTGTGGACGTTCTCATGCAGCCAGGCCAGAAGTTCACTGAACTCTCCTCCTCGGACCTGGGAAGATAAACCCGGAATATCCTGGTTGATCTTTTCCCAAAGCTGGTTTGACACCAGGTTGCCTAAGGCATAGGTGGGGAAATATCCCAGGATACCGCTTGACCAGTGCACATCCTGCAAAACACCATCGGCGTCGTTGGGGGGAACCACTCCCAGATAATCCTCCATGCGCTCATTCCAGGCAGCCGGCAAATCGGCAACCATGAGCTTGCCCTCCATCAAAGCGATTTCCAATTCCAGGCGGAGCATTATATGAAGGTTATAGGTGGCTTCATCTGCTTCAACCCTGATCAGGGAAGGTTCAACTTTGTTGATTCCTTTATAAAAGGTGTCCAGGTCTACATTTCCCAGTTGGGTAGAAAAGATTTCCTGGAGCTTGGGGTAAAAGAATACCCAGAAATCGTATGATCTGCCCAATAGATTTTCATACATGCGGGATTGAGATTCGTGGATGGCCAGGGAAGCACCGTTACCCAGTGGAGTCCTGTCCAAATCCTGTGAGACACCCTGTTCGTAAATCGCGTGTCCCCCTTCATGTAAAGTGCCAAATAAGGCTGTATTCAGGAAATTAGGATCAACCCGGGTTGTAATCCGGACATCACCAAACCCAAACTTGGTAGTAAACGGATGAGCGGCTTTATCCTGCCTGCCGCGATCCCAATCATAACCGTATTTTGTAATAGCCTGTTCACCAAAATCCCATTGCTTTTGATCTTCAAAGAATTGGTGGAGAAAACTGTCATCCACTTCCGGTTTTTCACTAATTGCTTTAATTAATTCGACCTGTTTGGGACGCAGTTCAGAGAAGATTTTCTGTACCTCAGCCGTTTTCATACCTGGTTCATAATCATCCAACAGCGGGTCGTATACATGCTCATAAGGCGCAAAAAATTCGGCGTATTTACGCCTCATTTCCACGATCTTTTCCAGATGCGGTTGAAAGTGAGAGAAATCATCGTTTTTTCTGGCTTCTTCCCAGGCGCCATGAGCGACAACTGTGACCCGGGAAAATTCAGCTACATAATCACTGGGAACTTTGGTTTGTTTGTCATAATTCCTTGAGGTAACCTCAACCAAACAATAATCATCTGAATCATGATCAAGGGATTCAGCAAATGGTTTCAGGTCCTCGAGTAAACCTCCAACTTCCAGAGAAACAAATTTTGAATGAGCGAGACCACTCAAAGTACCTATCTGATTACCACGGCTAATAATGCCTCCAGAAGGCATATAGGTTTGTTGATCCCAGCCCAGAACCGCTGTGGCGCCGGCTATATCGTATACTTCCGCCAGAATTGATTTTAATTTATCTAATTTTTCTTGCATGTTTTTCTCCTTGCTTCCTTAAACACATTCTTGTTCTGGGAATCAGGTGCACTTCTGAAAGGTGGATTAATCCAAAGAACCACTTCACACTAAAAAGCCCTTTCACAACTTATCTGAGAGGGATTGAAGCCAGATTGATCGAGTGATCAAGGGTGTTTCTTAACAACCAATCATACCACGAGTTTTCCCGGGATACTCAGGATCATCTAAACCATTTGTGTAAAAAACAAATAGTTTAGCGGTTGGCTTTAATCAATCTTCCAGGTGATGATTTTCTTTCCCTGATGTTTCAAAAACGATCCATTTCAGATAAAATTCCGTACCCTGTCAATCAGCAAAACAATTGAATTCCAGTACCAGATAAGGGCCCAGCTTTTGGATCATTGATCAGTTCTTTTTCCCCCCACTCTTCCAAAGGATAACCGAAAGAGGAAATAATCCCCAGTATTCCCCAATAAATTCCCCATCCGGATCATTCGCAAGATGATTTGAATTGCGTCAAACCCTTCCTCCCCGTATGCTTCCCGAATCTGGTTTTGGGATTCCAGGTCAGGTTGAGCGTCATTTTCCGCCCAGTATTTTGCATAACCCACAGCAAGCTTTTCCTCCGACGGAACATCTTCGGGGATAATGCCGGACAAATAGGTTTGGACTTCCTGTTCTGATAGACCAGCTTGATAAGCTTGCTGAACATGAAATGTTCTGCAGTACCTGCAGTCATTGACTTCCGTAACCGCCATCATCAACCGCTCCCGGAACGCTGGTGAGATGCTGCCTTCCCTGAGCGCACCTTTAATTTGGTTCCGATGGGATAGCAAATACGAAAAATCCTGCCAGAAAGCCCCCCAGCTGGAGTAATACCGTTTGCGGAATTTATTAATCTTCCTGGTGGAGGTTGGAGTATTTTGCCGGGTTTCTTTATTAATGCCGTCAATCATGCTCTGTAAGGTCCTTGATAAAATTTGAACAAATAGCAGGAGTAGCTGGTTATTACCCCTATATAATAACAGGAAGGAGAAGGAAAAAAACACCCTGACATTCCAATCACGTTGTGCTTGCCGCTTAAGGAAATCCCTGATAACCCTGTGATATACTCGTGGAGGAACCCGGTACTGTTCTCAACCGTTAAAGAGCTGAGAGAATATATGACTTGTAACATAAAAATTTATGACTTCCAGAAGCACATTAAAGATATAATTTGAACGGTGTAAAAAAAACTGCCCTTTGAGCTGATTTTCAGGAGTAGAAATTATGTATAAGATTGTTTCAAAAGAGGTTCTCGCTCCCAAAATAACCCGTTTTTCCATTGAAGCTCCCGAAGTTGCCAAGTCGAGAAAACCCGGTCAATTTGTCGTCATCCGGGCGGATGAAACAAGTGAACGGGTTCCGCTGACGATTGTCGATTCTGATCCAAAAAAGGGAACAATCGACCTGATCATCCAGGATGCCGGATTCAGCACTCATTGCCTGACCTGCTGCGAGGAAGGAGATGGATTTCTGGATGTACTCGGCCCCCTGGGACGACCAACTGACATGCATAAATACGGCACAGTGGTTTGTGTTGGCGGCGGTGTGGGCACAGCAGTTCTTTACCCGATTGCCAAAGGATTAAAGGAAGCAGGGAATACAGTTGTCACCATCAACGGTGCCCGAAACAAAGAATTGCTCATTCTTGAAGAAGAACTCGCAAAAGTCAGCGACGAGTTGATTATCGCAACTGATGACGGCAGTTATGGAGTTAAGGGATTTGGATCAACTATCCTGCAGGGCATGATCGATGATAAAAAGAAAATTGATTTTGTGGTTGCTATCGGTCCCACAATGATGATGAAAGCAGTCGCAGAAGTTACCCGTCCCTACGATATCGAAACCATTGTCAGCCTGAATGCCATTATGATTGATGGAACAGGGATGTGCGGCGGATGCCGGGTAACGGTGGGAGATGAAGTGAAATTTGCCTGTGTTGACGGACCCGAATTTGACGCTCATTTAGTGGACTTTGAAGAGCAGATTGCCAAACATCATTATTACGATGAAGAACAAGCCTGCCAAATGGACAAAATCATCACTGACGCTGAACAGGAGAGAGCATAATGGCCGAAGAAAAAAGAACCCGGTCCCCACGGAAAAAACCAGACCGCATTCCGCGGCAGGAGATGCCGGTCCGGAGTGCACAAGATCGCATTCAGGATTTTGAAGAAGTTGCCCTGGGGTTTGACGCAGTACTTGCTCAAAAAGAAGCTCAGCGTTGTCTGCAGTGCCCAAAACAGCCTTGTGTAGATGGCTGTCCGGTATCAGTGGATATCACAGGATTCATCCACTTGATTACCGAAGGTGATTTCATCGGTGCAGCCCGAAAAATCAAGGAAACCAATTTACTCCCGGCAGTTTGCGGCCGGGTTTGCCCCCAGGAAGAGCAATGTGAACAGGTTTGTGTGGTCGGAAAAATTGACGAACCGGTCGCCATCGGACGACTGGAACGTTTTGTCGCAGATTATGAACGGAACCAGGGCACTGTTGTACTGCCGGAAGTTGCTCCCCCCAGCGGGAAAAAAGTAGCAATTATCGGCTCTGGACCGGCTGGTATCACAGTCTCCTACGAGCTGTTGCAGGCTGGTCATAAAGTGACTATCTTTGAAGCACTGCATGAATTGGGCGGGGTGCTGATTTACGGCATCCCGGAATTCCGTCTTCCCAAGAAAATTGTTGCTGCCGAAATTGATACCATCAAGAAACTCGGAGCTGAAATAAAATTAAACATGTTGATCGGAAAGACCCGAACCATTGATCAGCTTATGAATGATGATGGTTTTGACGCGGTTTTTATCGGCACAGGATCCGGGCTTCCAATGTTCCTGAAACTGCCCGGTGAAAACCTGAATGGAATCTCTTCCGCGAACGAATTCCTGACCCGGGTAAATCTGATGAAAGCCTATCGCGAGGAATATGCTACACCAGTAAAAGTAGGCAAAAAAGTGGCTGTTTTCGGCGCCGGTAATGTTGCCATGGACGCTGCCCGGTCTGCTAAACGCGTTGGCGGTGACGACACCGAGGTTAGCATTGTCTACCGACGAGCAAGAGATCAAATGCCTGCCAGAGAGGAAGAAATCCATCACGCAGAAGAAGAAGGCATTATCTTTAACCTGCTGACCAACCCCATTCGTTTCATCGGGGATGAGAACAATCATGTTAAAGAAATCGAATGTGTCAAAATGGAGTTGGGAGAGCCCGATGACTCTGGCAGAAGAAGACCCATTACCATCAAAGGGTCCGAACACCTTGTGGAGGCAGACACAGTGATTGTTGCCCTGGGTACAATGCCCCGCAAGTTTATCGCTGAGACCTCTCCAGATATAAAAACCAGTAATTGGGGAACCTTCCTGGTGGATGAAGAAAGCGGGGAAACCTCTAAAAAGGGTGTTTTTGCCGGAGGGGATATAGTTACCGGTTCTGCAACTGTAATCCAGGCCATGGGCGCTGGACGAGTGGCCGCCAAAGCGATCAAAGAGTACCTGGCTGAAAACTAAATAAAGTCCCTAAAAATCATTAAAAAGACCCCGGGAGACCGGGGTTTTTTGGTTTCCAGGAGCAGTAAATCGGGTCTCCCAGGCTGCTTTCCTTCAGCGCCGTCGGAGCTGTTTTCAGGGGGCAGAGTGGTATAATAAAAGCAAGTGTGCTCCCTTCCAGCAGCACACGTTTTCATTAATATGCAGCAAAAAAAGAAGGATCGTTTTATGGATATTAGTGCCGTACAACCGATCAATATTGATCAGGAAATGCGCTCTTCTTATCTCGATTATGCCATGAGCGTAATCGTTGCCAGGGCGCTTCCAGATGCCAGAGATGGGCTGAAACCAGTCCACCGCCGGATACTGTTTGCCATGCACGATATGGGCATCCGTTCCAGAAGCTCCTATAAAAAATCTGCCCGTATAGTCGGTGAAGTGCTGGGTAAATACCACCCCCATGGAGACAGTGCGGTTTACGATGCTATGGTGAGAATGGCACAGCCATTCTCCATGCGCTACCCCCTGGTTGACGGACAGGGCAACTTTGGATCCATCGACGGTGATGCACCGGCGGCCATGCGTTATACCGAAGCCCGCATGGATTCCATATCCGAGGAAATGCTGGCTGATATCGATAAAGGCACAATAGACTTTACTGACAACTTTGATGGTTCTCTTAAGGAACCGGATGTGCTGCCTGCCCGGCTTCCTAACCTGCTGCTGAATGGCGCGTCCGGCATCGCGGTCGGCATGGCAACCAATATCCCTCCGCACAACCTGAACGAGTTAGCTGCGGGCATAAACCACCTGATTGATAATTACAATAAAATTGACAAAGTAACCATTGAGGATCTAATCAAGTTTATCCCGGGACCTGATTTCCCCACCGGGGGCATCATTATCGGGGATGAAGGCATCCGCCAGGCATATGTAACAGGCAGGGGCCGGATTATTCTCCGGGGCCGGGCCCATATCGAGGAAATGGATCAGGGCGGCCGCTTCAGGATTGTGATTACAGAAATCCCCTATCAGCTCAAAAAGACTACCCTGATAGAGCGCATCGCCAGTCTTGTTCGTGAGAACAAAATCAAATCCATCTCTGATTTAAGGGATGAATCCGACCGGGACGGGATGAGCATTGTCATTGAACTTAAACGCACAGCGCAGCCGCGCAAAGTTCTCTTCCAACTCTACAAATATACCGCGCTGCAATCTACGTTTGGCGCCCAGATGCTGGCCTTAATTGATGATGAACCCCGACTGCTGTCATTAAAACAGTCCCTAACGCTGTACATTGACCATCGCCTGAACATCATCCAACGCCGGACACAATTTGAACTGGATAAAGCTGAAGCCCGGGCACACATACTGGATGGCCTGTTAATCGCACTCACCAACCTGGATGAAGTAATTAAAACCATCCGGAAATCAGCAGATACGGATTCAGCGAAGATCTCCTTGATTGAACGTTTTAAACTGACAGAGATTCAGGCGCAGGCAATCCTGGATATGCAGCTAAAACGGCTGGCAGCTCTGGAACGCCAGAAAATCGAGAATGAGCATAAAGAACTGATTGAAAAAATCAAATATTTCCAAGGACTGCTGAAAAGCCGGAAAAAACAGCTAAAAATCATCAAGGATGATTTAGCTGAATTGGTTAATAAGTTCGGTGATGAACGCCGGACTGATATCGCCCCTGATGCAGCGCAGGAAATCGACGAGGAAGACCTGGTTCCAGACCGACCGATTTTAATCAGCATCACAGAACGGGGATACATAAAACGGGTGATGGCCCTCACCTTCCGCTCCCAGAAACGGGGCGGCATCGGTGTGAAAGGCCACTCCATGCGTGATGAAGATGAAATCATGTCCTTAATTCCCGCCCGTACACTGGATACAGTGTTGTTCTTCTCAGACCGCGGGAAGGTCTACTCTTCCAAAGCCTACCGGATACCGGAAGCCAGCCGAATCAGCCGGGGACTGCCGATAGTTAACGTACTGAATATCGACCCCAACGAAAAAATCACCGCCATCGTGCCTGTGACAGATTTTAAGGAAGCCAAATATTGCACTATGGTGACCCAAAAAGGCTTGATCAAACGTGTAGATCTATCTGAATTCGATTCTGTCCGACCTTCCGGTTTAATTGCGATCAACCTTAAAGAGGATGATAGTCTGGGATGGGTCCGGCTTTCCAGCGGTAAAAATGATCTGATGCTAATTACTCGCAAAGGATATGCCCTGCGCTTTCAAGAAAAAGAAGTCCGTCAGATGAACCGGCCAGCAATGGGTGTAATCGGCATCCGTCTCCGGGAGAAGGATGAAGTTGTGGGGATGGATATCGTTGAAAAGGGAGGAGATTTACTGGTCATCACTGAAAAAGGATTTGGTAAACGAACCTCACTGGATAATTACCCAAGGAGGAGCCGGGCGACAATGGGTGTGTTAACTGTCGATAAGAAAGCCCTGCCGGTCATTGGTGAAATTGCGGCAGCCCGAGTCGTCCTTCCGGAACAAGACCAAATCACTGTCATCTCTGCCGAAGGTACCGTAATGCGCACCAAGGCTGAGAGCATTTCCCGGTACAATCGGGTTGCCCGCGGTGTGACCATTATGCAGCTGCGGGAAGAGGACGTGGTGGTATCTATCGCACGATTTGCGGAACAGGATTTAGAAACAATAGAGGAAGAGAAAGAAATACCATCATAAAACAGAAAATTTGATAACGAAGAACCGTAATCCTTCAGCGATTACGGTTCTTTTCTTACTTAAAAGCAGGAAACGGTTTCCAGAGGGAACCGTTTCCTGCATATTTTATTAACTTAGGTCGGCAGAGCTACTTTTCCGACTACCAGCAAACAAAAAGCGCTGATAATTACCGTGGTGAGGAAAAGAAGGAACGCCAAAACCAGGCGCTGCACTGGAGTCATCCCAAATAATTCGGGCTGGGCTACAGGGTCACCCCAAACTTCGTCTTCAGAAAAATCAAAATCATCGTCGAACTGGTTTCGGATATCGTCTAATGACATAATATCTTCTCCCTGGAAATCTCGATCCTTTTCCTAGTGTAGCTTATTTTTAGAATCTGTCAACCAAACGGAGCTGGATCTCTCCAGTCTGGTACCTGCGCTCTGCTCCGGAATTGGAGTGCAGGATCAGGGAACCCTCATTGGATATACCCAACACTTTCCCCTGATCAATTATTTTTTTTCCTGTTTTCAGAACAACAACTTCATTTTTATATGCCAGCCTTTCCTGCCAGGCAGTTGTAAACAATTCAGAGGACAGCTCTGGATACCACTTCAAGAGGGATAGCATAACCTTTACCAGCAGCTCCAGGCGGGAAATATCTCTTCCGGCAAGATCTTCCAGGCAAGCCGCAGGGAAATGCAGGTCCCTTTCCTCCGGAACAGATCCTCTGGATACATTTATTCCAATTCCCAGCACTACATCTTTCAACTGGTTTCCAGCCCAATGAACATCTACCAGTACACCACAGACCTTTTTCCCCTCTACCAGCACATCATTGGGCCACTTTATCTCCGCCTCCAGTTGATAATCTTCGATCAAGGTTTCAGCAACTGCCAGGGCCCCCAATCCGCTTAGTTTGCCCAGGGTTTCTGGGGTTAATAATCCTGGTTCAGGGTACAAAATTATGCTGAAGGCAAGGGCTTTACCTGCTCTGGTTTCCCAAGTTCTGCCATGCCGCCCCCGGCCAGCAGTTTGGGTATCTGCCAGGATCAAAGAAAAAGCAGGGGCTCCGGTTTTAATATGATTTTCTGCAGCCGAATTGGTTGACCCCACCTCCTGATAGAGAAAAAGCTCTCCCAGAGGCAATTCTTTTAAACGGCTTCTCCAGACGGATAAATCCATAAAACCATTGTACTAGAGGAAAACAAAAAGGGACGGGAATATTTCCCGTCCCTTTGAATTCATCCCAAAACTGATTCTATTTAGTGTTTTTTACTGGCATACCGCCGTCTTTTGGAGTGGGAATCGGGAAAATTTTATCCAGTTCTTTTTTGTCAACGGTCTCTTGTTCAAGAAGTTTTTCAGCCAGGGCTTCCAGTACATCACGGTGTTCTTTCAATATATCTAAAGCCCGCTGGTAGGCACTGCCAACCAATTCCCTGACTTCGTTATCGATCTTTTCGGCAACAGATTCCGAGTAATCCCGCTGTTCAGTGAACTCCTTCCCCAGGAAAACCATCTCATCTTTTTTCCCGTAGACCATGGGGCCTAATTCCGAGCTCATCCCCAAGCGGGTGACCATTTCCCGGGCCAGCTTGGTTACGCGTTCCAGGTCATTAGAGGCACCTGAGGTTATATCACTGAAGACGATTTCCTCTGCAGCCCTTCCACCCATAAGACTGACCATATCTGCCAGAATCTTATTACGGGAAACAAGGGTGCGGTCGCTGTCAGGCAGGATCAGGGTATATCCTCCAGCCTGTCCCCGGGCGATAATGGAAATTTTATGTACATGATCCGCCTCAGGTAAAGAGCGGGCGGTGATAGCATGGCCGGCTTCATGGTAAGCAATAATCTGTTTTTCGATATCACTGATTATGCGGCTCTTTCGTTGCGGGCCAGCAATAACACGTTCAATTGATTCCTGGAAATCATCCTGCTCAATGACTTTCTTCCCATTTCGGGCAGCTAGAATCGCCGCTTCGTTGATCATGTTTTCCAGGTCAGCACCCACAAATCCGGGGGTTGCTTTAGCAATCGTTTTTAAATCCACATCAGGAGCTAATGGTTTACCACGGGCATGGACCTCAAGAATCGCTTCCCGTCCCTTTATATCAGGTTGATCCAGTATGACCCTCCGGTCAAACCGACCCGGACGCAGCAGCGCCGGATCCAGTATATCGGGCCGGTTGGTGGCCGCGATGATAATCACATTGGTATCTGTATCAAAACCGTCCATTTCCACCAGGATCTGGTTCAGGGTTTGCTCCCGTTCATCGTGACTGCCGCCCAATCCCGCGCCCCTGTGACGACCTACTGCATCAATTTCATCCACAAAGACAATACAGGGGGAGTCGCCCTTGGCTTTATCAAATAAATCCCGGACACGACTTGCGCCAACGCCGACGAACATTTCCACAAATTCAGAACCTGAAATAGAATAAAACGGCACTCCGGCTTCACCGGAAACTGCTTTAGCAAGCAGAGTCTTTCCGGTTCCCGGGGCACCCATCAGCAGCACACCTTTTGGTATTCGTGCGCCCAATGAAATAAACTTTTCCGGTTCCCGGAGGAATTCAACTACTTCAGCCAGTTCCTCCTTGGCTTCCGGTATACCAGCCACATCGTCAAAAGTCACTGTTGGGTTGTCTCCAGTTAATTTCCTGGCCTTGGATTGACCAAAATTCATAGCGGCCGACCCGCCGCCCCGCGCCTGGCGGAACACAAACCAGAACAATCCGGCGATCATAATAAAAGGTAGAATGTACCCCAACACATTAATTACGCCGAACCAGGCACTGGGTGGCTTAACTTCAACTATGACATTTTCAGGGTTAAGCTCAGCAGAGATTACGCCCAGCTCCAGTATCTGCTGTACAAAGGTAGCATCTGGTTCCTTATGAGAGATTCCTTCAGTGCCGTCCCGGTAGATCAATTCCAGCTCATCTTCATTTACTATCACCCGGGTCAGTTTCCCGAATTTGATTTCCTGGGCTACTTGCCCAATAGTTATATCCTCGGTAGTGACAGTCTGTTGGCGAAAGCTGTAAAAAACCAGGATGATAATGCCCACAAACAGCATAATATAGATTATTGACTGACGATTATTTGTTCCCGAATCCACAAAAACCTCCGTTGGGTCTGAAAACCCAGAGTGCGCCAGAATAAACAGCAGGCACACAATGCTGTTCAGTATACCAAAATTTAGTTCCTTTTCTGAGAAGCACAGCCCATTATACCAATCCCTTTCAGGCTTGAATATGGAGCGGGTCTAAATTAATAAGGTTTTAACAATGGAAAAGCAAATTTGCTTCCTTGTTATAATAAGTGCGAATTTGTGTGCTTATCTATGAATCTCACTTCGCTTAATTATCGATCAACACCTGTCAATGAAATCGAAACAATAATTTCGTATTCACTCATCCCCGAGGAGATGAAGGGAAACCCTTCCCTCTTGATAATACCCCGTCTCTCATCTATCTAATCATATCAACTTACCAACAAGTACCATCACTCGCAGGGTCCCTTTCGCCACAGGGTTCTAATCCTTCACCCCAAGATACAATTAAAAACCGCATCGAGTGTCCTGTTGATTAGCTTTCTGCTCCAGAATGGCGGTCACAATAAATATGGACTGCTTCGCGCACAAAGGCTGCGCCCCCTTTCCGAACCTGTTCATAATTTACAGCAAACCGCGGATCCTGGACCCACATATCCGCCAGGCTTCTCAGGAATCCAACATCGCAGGTATAAAAATACTTGTTGAGATAGTCGTAATACTCACTAACAGCGACTTGAACATCAGGATCATCCGCTGAGACATCAGGATTTTCCGTAACCATCCGTTCTACGATCTTTCCTCCCTCTATCTCTATTTTATCTTTTTGATCTTTTGTATAACTGGACCATTTTCGCTGCGATTCGGTGTACTGAGGCATTTGACCCCAGCGTTCCCGGGTTTCATCTTCATATCTGGTCTCATCAAATCCTTCAAAATATTCCTTTTCAGACATTTTCCCTTCTCCCTGTAAGCTGCTGATGGTTTTTTCCAGCGTTGCCAGCAGTTTATTTAATCGTTGTACCTGATCCCTGAGTGCAGCCCGGTGATTTTCCAATGAAGATAAAAGCTGAAAATCAGGGTGGTTCAAGAGATGTTTAATTTCCTTTAAGGGAATTTCCAATTCCCGAAAATACAGAACCTGCTGCAAGCGCAGTAAGCTGTCATGATCATAATAGCGGTAGCCGTTTTCGCCAATCTCAGCCGGAATAAGCAATCCAAGCTGATCATAATAACGCAAGGTCCGGGTTGTCACTCCTGCCAGATCGGCAATTACTTTAATGGTGTACATGGTGAATTCATCTCTCTGTACCCCATTGTACACCTTGCCGTAACGTTAAGGTCAAGGGGAAGATTCTAAGCAGGAGGATGAATACCTCAAGGCAGCGGAAATATCAGGTCCAGCGGTCAAGGATGCGAAAGTTCAGGTGATATTCTAGAGGATTTAAATTCGGGTTATTGGTAGGGGATAAAGTAAAATCTTCTTACTCTTCCTGCCCAAAAAAGCTGCGGACGGCTTGTTTCCCAGATTCATAAAGAAGCTGGTATTTTTCACTTCCTATATCGATCTCAAAATCTGTCGATGAAATCCCACAATCGCTGATTTCTATCGTGCGGTGTTGGTCCACTGCACTAGTCTCGTAATAGGAAATCTCATGGGATTGGTACAAATTCCGGAACGCCAGAGTGAGGAACTCCCAAACATTTTCCGGAATCTCTGGTTCTACTGGCTGTAAATACTTATCCGGATAAAGGAATAAACCCAGGGTTTCCCAGTTTATTCCCTCGCGGAAGAACCAGCTCTTACCTGCAAGTTCGTCCTGGTCAAAAATATGCATGGGGAAATTATCAAATAACCCCCCGTCAACATAGTAATCTCCATCACCAAATTTCTTCCCATCAAAACGCAGGGACTCAAAAAAGATCGGGATAGACATTGACATTCTAACTGCATCCGCTACAGCAACATCCGGGGTATGAGCAGCGGAAAATATCTCAGCCCGCTGCCGGGAAATATTGGCAGCCACGATATACAACTCCCGAAAACCCTTTTCCTGAAAATCTGTGAAAGTTGCTCTCCCATTCCCGTCGCATTGAGCGGCAATGATATCTTCCAGCCAGTGATAAAAGTATTCAGTGGAGTACCAGCCATACTTATTAATAAATCGGCGGTAATTTTCTTCTTCTGGAAACCTTAATAGCCTTCTACCGCGTCTTTTTGTTTCACTTTGAGGTACTTTTGAAAAATCCAGTGTATTAAAGAGATCTCTCGATTCCAGGACACTTAATCGAAAACTGACAATGGTAGCTGCTATTGCCCCTGCAGAAGTCCCTGCCACCCGCTGAATATTTTCCACAATGCGGTATTCATCCAGTACCTCCAGGGCTCCCATGTAGGCAATTCCCCGCACACCGCCGCCTTTAAATACCAGATTCTTATAAAGATTTCTCTTAAATTCATGATCGATCGCAGATTTAATCTTATCTATGAAATTTGGTATTGCCATAATTTGACCTCTACATCTTGAATATTATTTAATCCGCCTCCATGTCCTTCACTGAATAATTACGTCAAAATCAGATGTTAGTTGCAAAACAGGAAAAGGTATCCTGCGAGGATGCCATCTCCTGAGCTGCAGGAACAATTGGATTAGTCACCTTACAGAAAGTACCCAGCCTCCCGATTAAACCCTCGCCAGGCAGCAGAGTGAAGGAAGGATTTCTTCTCCGGCAAAAGCCGGACACCTTCCAGCCAGCTCTCTTCTGCTTCAGCAGCCTGCCGGAAACACTTCTCGGAGAAGGACCTTCTCTCCTCGGTCGATGCCTTGCTGAGCGCCAGGGCACCCTGAATAAATTCCTCTTCCAGTTGATCGCGATCGAGCTGATAGGATGCCAATCTATCAGTGTAATTAAGCAGCACTTCCCGGTGCAGGCGTTCATGAGCCCAGAAGGTTGTTTTTGGATCATAATGACCCTGCGGGAAGGGTGGTTGTTCCCTCGGAGGAGCATCCACCCAACATGGTTTAAAAATACCCGTACAGGGAGCAGCCGTTCCCGTGGTAAATACCAGCGGGTTCCCTTCTTCCAAAGAGACAATCATCGAACCAGTGGTCTGGCTGACGCGAATAGGTCCCAAACTGGCATGCATACAAATATCCGCCCCCGCGAGACCGGTAACCGGGTCCGGATGAACCTGATGGTTGCGGAGGATCGCCGCCATTGATTGGACAGAAATATTACCGGCATTGGATGCCAGCAGTTCTCTTGATCTCTCACATCGCCTGCGTCCGTCGCTGAATTTTGTAAATATGAAATCCGAGAAACCTTTTGACAAGTTGATATCTTCTTCCGACTTGGCAAAGCGTTTATCCAGAATAAAATCCTCTAAACCCTCAGAAGATCGATCCCAGCGGTCTTCCAATGAGAGGAGATTGGAAATGGTATATATCGGCGAAATCTCCCTGGCAGCCCAGTGTTTGTCCACGGTCTCCAGTACCCAGGTATCATCTGGTCCGGCAATCAGAAAACTATTATGGTAATAAAACTCGCTCTTCTGGAAGCAATTTCCTCCCTGCCCGTATTCTTCCAGCAGATCGACAATAATACTGATCGCTTCTGCGGGGGCTACCGCCCTCTCTAGCGCTAACCTGAGCAAATCCATCCCCAGCAAGGCTGGTGTCTTATTGGCCGGGACTTTTGAAAAAATCGCCTCGTTACCAATAGCCAAACCATGCTCATTCACTCCCATTTCTGCTCCCCACATCCAGAAGGGTTTGGATAGCAGTACCGCATGAGTTTCCCTCACCTGGGGAATTTCAAGATACGTGCATTGAACCTTCACTCCCGGTGAGTGAGTTTGAGCTGGAAACCAAGCCAGGTACTGGGCTTCATTGGGTGGGCGGTCAGAGTTCTTGGCAAATATCGCCGTTTTGTTCTTGGTGACTTCAGCAGCAGCAATCAAAGTATCACACATAGTTTCCTCCTGGCTGGATTATACCCGTTGCCTGTAATCTTATCAGTTTTATAGTCTATTCCATCTATATTTAAATACAGAAACGGTTTCCTTGATGGAAACCGTTTCCTCTCCAAACCTCCCACGCTCGGTTCAGGCTGATGCTGGTGGCAAAACTGTAATTGTTCTGGCTTGTACTTTACCTCTCACTATCCGATACAACATAACCAGGGTTTCTATAACTGTAACGATCAACGCCACCCCGAAAGCCATCCGGAAGGCGTGCATACCAACCAGCTCCCATATTCCTCCTGTGATACTGGAGATTGATTCAAGTGTGTCAAAAAAGCCACCCGCGCCCCGCGCTGCCAGCCAGGTATTATGACCCTGAACCAGTAAGGCCAGGACAAAAATACTGAACAGGTTTTCAGCAATTTTCACCAGCCGGGAAACCGGGCTCCGCCGTCCCTGCCAGAGCAAGTATATGTTTAGCCCGATGCCTGCCACCAAGGAGGCCTTGACCCAACCCAGGTATTGAATAATTACTGGATTAGGATAAAACTTTCCACCCGGAGCAGTCACAAATCCTATCCACTGCGGGAAAAAGAAGACTAGAGCCAGGATTAGAATACCGAATACCAAGCCAAAAATCAATTCACCGCGCTTGATATCCTCTTCCTCGTTGACCTGGGGCAAAGATTGCGGATCCCAGGGCTCATCATCCAGATCAGGTTTGACTTCAAACCTCTGCAAGATTATAAAAGTGAGCACCAACCAACCCAAGGAAACGGGGATGCTGGTCAGCATGGATCCCAGTAATTCCAGGATCGAAAAGCTTTCCCCGGCAATAAAGACAGCTACTCCCCAGGCCAGGAGCTGCGCTCCCAACACGGCTGCTACAACAATCCAGGCAATCATCCGGAACAAAGGGTATAAACTGGGGCCAATCAAATATTGTCCTTCCGGAAAATATGCGGCTGCCACTTCTCTGGGCTGACCAAATTCTTTTAAGAAGTCTTCAACTTCAGATTCTGATGGTTCAGTCCCAAAGCGATCTTCGAGTGTATCTACAACAGAGGACAGCAGTTCAGTTTTGATATCAGCCCGGTTTTTTCGCGGCAGGTGCCGCCCTACTTCTTGGATATAACGATCAATTAGACTCATTTTGTTCTCCTTCAATGGATATTCCATCCAATAATTTCTCCATTACGTTTGTCAGACTTCTCCACTCCCCGGCCAGATCCTCGAGGGTTCTGGTTCCTTCAGGACTGATGAGATAGTAACGTCTGGGGCGCGAGCCTTCCACATTCCACTCGCTATCAAGCAAACCCTGGGATTCCAACCTGCGCAGCAGGGGATACAAGGTACCCTGTTCAATGTCCAGTCCTTTTTCAGCCAGGCTGTTTATTAATGCATAGCCGTATTTTTCCTCCTTAAGTTGGCTGAGCGCGGCCAGGACCAGGATACCCCGCCGGAGCTCCTGGGTCAGCTTGTTATACATTTCGGAAAGTTCGTTTTCTTTACTCATGCACGCATTATACAATGTGTTACACAGTATTGTCAAGGGCTTAATATTACATCTTCGTTACATTGATTAGACAAATAGTAACAATCGAGAGAGGTTACCCCATTTTGAGAACAGGAACAGATAAACAAAATTCATCACGTGTTGTGAAATCATTGATGGAATAGAACAGGCTGGTTATCAAGACAAGAAGGATATCCTCCACTCCCGGGGGTAGATTATAATTACTTCCCTACACAGCCATCTTTATCCATAAGCCCCTGAAGGTAAACCAAAAAACATCAATCCATGAACTCCTCTACTCACCCTTTCACTACCCGCCCTCACCGCACCCTGCTGGGACTTTCGATCCCGGTCCTGCTTTCCCTGACCGCTGAGCCAATTACCGCCCTGGTGGACACTGCTTTTATTTCCTCCCTGGGTGTTGTTCCCCTGGCGGCGCTCGGAGTGGGCACCACCGCCCTCTCAAGTTTGTTCTGGATGTTTAACTTCCTGGGGATCGGCATCCAAACGGAAATTGCTCAAATCCACGGCAAGGGGGAACGGGAAGGAGCTGGAAAAATCTTAAGTCTGGCATTGTTGCTGGCAGCCGGATTTGGCATTCTACTAATCCTGGTGTTTGGACCTGCTGCAAACTGGCTAGCCGGGCTGCTGGGCGCATCGGGTTCAGTACAGGTCAATGCAGTTCAGTACATGCAGATCCGGCTTTTCGGCGCCCCTGCGGTGCTGCTGACCCTGGTGATCTTCGGCGCCTTTCGCGGCCTGCAGGATATGCGGACCCCGCTGTGGATCGCGCTGGGGGTCAATATCCTGAACCTTGTCCTTGACTGGCTTTTAATCTTCGGCAGGGGTTCAATCCCCGCCATGGGTGTGGGGGGTTCTGCCCTGGCAAGCACAGTCAGCCAATGGCTGGGCGCACTGGCAGGGATTGTCCTGGTAGCAAAAAAAATCAGATTATCAAGAGCGCTTGTCCTGCGAGATGGGGTAAAACTGCTGCAGGTAGGCGGAGACTTATTTATTCGCACAGGCATATTGAACCTTTTCCTGGCTTACACAACCCGGGCAGCCAACGGCATCAGTCCTGATGCAGGAGCGGCCCACCAGGTCATTCGCCAGGTGTGGGTATTTACCGCACTAGCCCTAGACGCTTATGCTTCAACAGTACAATCGCTGGTGGGATATTTTATTGGACAGAACTCAATATTCTGGGCTAAGCAGGTAGTGCAGGTGGCGATGAGCTGGAGCCTCGGCACCGGTTTCCTTCTCGGAGGATTAATGTGGTGGGGAAGAGGGACAGTGATCCAATTTCTGGTCCCAGCAGCCTCCGTCAGCGTTTTTCTGACTGCCTGGGCAATATCCTCAGTTAGCCAACCATTGAATTCCCTTGCCTTCTTAACTGATGGCGTCCATTGGGGAACAGGAGATTACCGGTATTTACGCAATGCAATGATTGTTGCTTCCGCAATTGGAATCGGCGGACTCTGGCTGGTGGAGAGCAAGGGGAATGGATCGCTGTCCTGGGTCTGGGTAATGATCGGGGTCTGGATTTCTCTGCGGGCTGCTTTCGGTTTACTGCGGATCTGGCCCGGGATAGGAAAAAGTGTATTTCAAGGAAAATGATATTAAGAAACATATCCAAGAAAGAAAGTCCAACTACTTACAGATAGTTATCAATTGAAAGGATTGCTCTTTCAAAACATCCTGCTAGCAGGACAAATCGTATCCCAAAATATCGAGTGCATTCTAAGCACTCTTCACAAGATTGTTATTAATTACCCGATCCTGTTAATTTAATATATACTTAGTGTATTAGTCAATTTAGATCTATTCCATTCTCCCCTCACTTATTCCAATATACTGGAGCTTGGGCATTTGCTGTATTTGTTAAACATTACCTTTTCACTGAAGGATCTATTGAAGATAAGGATTTCGTGGCAAGTTGGATAATAAACAAAGAAAAATCCTATCCAGTGCTCTGTATGGATTTATACTTGGATCTTTTTTCCCTTTAATCAGTATCGTTTACGAGCTGGTGCAATCAGGGTCTAAGTTCTCTTTATCAACCCTGTGGGCATTGCATGCCAATCAACCACTACTATTTATCATCGCCCTTTTTCCATTAATATTTACGCCATTCTTTGCTATGGTTGGTGATCAAACGGCACGCCACGAGGAGACAACATCACAACTGGATGAGCAATTAAAAGGAAAAGCTGCTCAATTAGAAAACGAACATTATTTTCTTGAAGCATTAATTAATAGTTCTTTCTTTGCTGTGGTGCGCCTGGATAATAATCACATAATTATATCCAGTAACCCAGCCTTTGAAGAACTTTTTGGTTATACAAATGAAGAAATCACGGGGAAATATCTGGACACTTTAATTGCTTCTGATGATCTCCTAAAAGAGGCTTCTGGAATTTCCAAATTGGTCTCAACGGGCAATATCACCAGAAAGGTAAGCCAGCGGATGAAGAAAGACGGCAGCCTTGTGGATGTTGAGATAGTTGGCGTGCCGGTCTTTGTTGGGGGAGAGCAAATCGGTATTTTGGGTCTTTACCATAATATCAGCCAGCGGTTGGAGACTGAGCAGAAATTAAGAGAAAGCGAGGGGCGTTTTAAAAGTTTGTTTAATGAGTCACCAATATCTCTTTGGGAAGAGGATTTTTCAGAAGTAAAGAAGGTCTTAGACAAGATTGCTGAAAACGAAGATGTCGTAGAGCGTATAAAGAATGATGATGACCTGGTAAATCAATGCATTCAATTGATAAAAATTCTGGATGTCAATCAGGCTACTTTAGATTTATATAATGCCAAATCAAAACCGGATTTACTTGCAAGTTTACCTCGAATTTTAGTTGAAGCATCTATTGCTGAATTTCGAAAAGAATTAATCTCTTTAGCCACCGGAAAGAACTCTCATGAATGCGAGATAAAACAAAAAAAATCATCTGGTGAGATCATAGATGGCTTGCTCCGTTTATCACTGCCCCCGGGTTATGAAGAGACCTGGGAGCGAGTCTACATATCAATAATAGATATCACAGATCGCAAACAAACTGAAGAGAAACTGCGCTTTTTAAGTTTCCACGATGCGCTGACCGGGCTTTACAACCGGGGGTATTTTGAAGAAGAAATGGAACGTTTGAAATCCAGCCGTCAATTCCCTGTCAGCATCATCGTCTGTGATCTTGATGATCTGAAACAAATCAACGATTCTCTGGGACACGATGTTGGCGATCAGGCAATTAAAGCTGCAGCAAATATTCTGAGATCAAACGTGTTTAGAAAAGAAGATATAGTTGCCCGAACAGGGGGAGATGAATTCGTGATCCTGTTGCCAAATGTTGATATTAACGAAAATCCTGCCATCCGCGAAAGGCTAGATAAGTCAATTATTGATTTTAATGGAAGTACCAAAAACGATGGTCTCTACCGCCCAATATTTTTCTCATACGGTTTTGCAGTAATCCAGTCTGACGAATCACTTATGGAAGGATACAAGCAAGCAGACGCAGCTATGTATACCGCTAAAACGGAGAAAAAAGCAAAATAGACATAAGGCAGGGGGAGCGAGAGACAAAGAGAGTCGCTAAAAAGTTAAAAAACCGCTCAACAAGATCAATTGAGCGGTTTTTGAGTCTACAAAGAAGGCGTTAGCCTGTGACCGTGAGATATTTAACTTATACCGCTAGTCAACCTCGGCGAACTCAAACTGGCTCTGGTAAAGTTCGGCATAAAAACCGCCGCTTTCCAGCAAGTCTTCATGTACCCCCTGTTCTACAATGTCACCTTCATTCATCACCAGGATCCAATCCGCATTGCGAATTGTGGAAAGCCGATGAGCAATGATAAAACTTGTGCGGTTCTGCATCAGATTGTCCATCGCTTTTTGGATCAACACTTCGGTGCGGGTGTCGACCGAACTGGTCGCTTCATCCAAAATCAGCATACTGGGATCAGTAACAATAGCCCGGGCGATAGTGAGAAGCTGTTTTTGCCCCTGCGAGATATTGCTGGCTTCCTCGTTTAGTACCAGGTCATAACCATCACTGAGGGTACGCACAAAGTGATCCACATGGGCTGCTTTGGCAGCCTTGATTACATCATCATCGCTGGCGCCTGGGCGTCCATAACGTATATTTTCCATAATAGTATCGTTGTAAAGCCAGGTGTCCTGCAGCACCATGCCAAAGAAGCAGCGCAAATCCGCTCGTTTATAATCTTTGATATCGTGCCCATCCACCAGGATTGCTCCTTGATTTACATCATAGAAACGCATCAGCAGCTTAACTATGGTGGTCTTGCCGGCACCAGTTGGTCCAACAAGGGCGATCTTCTGTCCCGGTTGTACATCGACAGAAAAATCGTTGATAATGATTTTGTCAGGATCGTATCCAAATTGCACATTTTGGAAAACCACCTGGCCTTTGATCTCATCGGGCTGGACAGGGTTGTCCACATCAGGGATTTCTTCTTCCTCGTCCAGGAATTCAAAGACTCGTTCTGATGCAGCAGCGGTTTGCTGGAGGACGTTGGAGATATTAGCGATCTGTGTAATCGGCCGGGTAAACGATTGGACATACTGGATGAACGCCTGGATATCACCCACGGTAATGGCTTTCTGGATTGCCAGGTATCCCCCCAGGACAGAAATGGCGACATACCCCAAATTACCCACAAACCTCATTACCGGCATCATTAAACCGGAGAGAAATTGTGACTTCCAGGCCGAACTGTACAGAGTATCGTTTAACCCTTCAAATTGTTTTACACTTTCAGCTTCACCATTAAAAGCCTTCATCACCAGGTGTCCACCGAACATTTCCTCGACATGCCCATTGACATGGCCGAGATATTCTTGCTGCTGGGTAAAATACTTTTGGGATTGACGGACAACCAGGAGAACAATCCCCATAGATAGAGGAATGATCAACAGCGCAACCAATGTCATCTGCCAGCTGATGGTCAACATCATGATCAGCACACCAACTACAGTCACAACCGAGGTGATTATTTGGGATAGACTTTGGTTCAGCGTTTGGCTAACTGTATCTACATCATTTGTAATCCGCGAGAGAACTTCACCCTGGCTGGTGTTATCAAAGTATTTAAAAGGCATACGATCGATTTTTTCGGCAATGTCTTTGCGAAAACGGTAAGTAATATCCATGGAGATGCCAGACATAATCCATCCCTGGATATAACCGAATAATGAGGATCCGAGATACAAAGCCAAAGTAATCAGGATGATCCGTCCAATAGCATCGAAGTCAATCCCTGATCCGATCCCAGCAATATTTTCCATTACACCTTCAAAAAGAATGGTGGTTGCGCGACCGAGAATTTTTGGACCGGCAATGTTGAATATTGTCGAGGCAACTGCAAAGATCATCACAATCAGGATGCCAGTCTTGTAGGAACCGAGATACTCGATCAGCCTGCTCATGGTGCCCTTAAAATTGCGGGCTTTATCCCCTTTCATCATCGACATGTGACCGCCGCGTCCCATCGGACCTCCACGCATAGGACCGGAAGGTTTACGGGGTGTTTCAGTCTTTCTATTCTGGTCACTCATGCCAATTCCTCCTTGCTCAACTGCGAAGACGCTATTTCCTGATAGGTTTCGCAGGTTTCCATTAATTCATGATGTTTCCCTTTGCCAACTATCCGACCTTCATCTAAAACGATGATTTGATCGGCATTTTTTACAGTTGCTACCCGTTGGGTAACGATCAGCATCGTGCTTTCCCCTGTTTTCTGCTTTAGTTCTCTACGCAATGTAGAGTCGGTTTTGAAATCCAGGGCTGAAAAACTATCGTCAAAAATATAGATTGGAGGTTTTTTGACCAGAGCCCGCGCAATTGACAGGCGTTGTTTTTGCCCGCCGGACACATTTGAGCCGCCCTGGGAAATCTCCGCCTCAAACCCTTCTTCCTTGGCAAAAATAAATTCACTCGCCTGGGCAATATCAGCAGATTCTTTCAGTGTTTCCCTGCTGGCGTTTTTATCAGCATAGGCCAGGTTGCTCTCTATGGTGCCTGAGAACAAGGTGCCATCCTGGGGAACATAGCCAATTTTATCCCTCAATTCACTTTGCCTGACCTCCCTGATATCAACCCCATCCAGAAGAATACTTCCCTGGGTGACATCATAAAACCGCGGAATCAGGTTAATCACAGTCGATTTGCCGCATCCTGTTGAACCAATGAACGCTGTAGTCTCCCCCGGGCGGGCAGTGAAGTTAATATCCCGGATAACATCATCCAGGGCACCCGGATAGCGGAAAGAGACTTCCTGAAACTCTATTTGGCCAATGAATGGATCTGGGAATGATTTTGGGTCATCCGGATCTTTGATAACAATTTCCGTTTCCAGAACATCGGCGATACGCTCGCCGGATACTGCTGCCCGGGGTAAAAAGATAAACATCATTGACATCATCAGGAAGGCCATAACGATCTGCATAGCATACTGCATAAAAGCGATCATATCGCCCACCTGCATGGTTGCTTCGGCGACCTGGTGTGATCCTACCCAGATAATGGCTAATGTTAATCCATTCATCACCAGCATCATAACCGGCATCATTGTTACCATCACCCGGGCAACAAAGAGGCTGGTATCAGTCAGCTCACGGTTGGCTTTATCAAAACGCACTTTTTCATCATCCTGTTTATTAAAAGCCCGGATGACCATCATGCCTGAGAGGTTCTCGCGCGTTACCAGATTCAGGCGGTCAATCAGGCTTTGGATAATTTTAAATTTCGGCAGTGAAATTGAGAAAATGATTAAAATCATACCGAGCAGGGCAATCACGGCTACAGCGATAATCCACCACATATTTGGGCTTTTATCTATCGCCCGGATAACACCACCAATACCAATAATAGGAGCATAAAAGACTAACCGGATGATCATATAAGTCACGGTCTGAACCTGGGTAATATCATTGGTTGAGCGGGTGATTAGCGATGCCGTTGAAAACTTATTAAATTCTGTGCTGGAAAAGCTTTCTACCTTTTCAAATACATCCTTACGTATGTCCCGAGCCGCTCCGGCAGCGGTCTTGGCAGCCAGGTATCCCACAGCAATTGTAGTGACTCCCCCAATTAGAGAAATCAACAGCATGATGCCGCCAGTGCTTAAAATATAATCCCTTTGGATTTTTACAGCGTCCATGCCCAGGGCTTCGTATTCCGTTTTGACAGCCCCAACTGCCATCTGGGTGATCATGCTTTCTCCCAGGGAGGCAAACATCTCACTGATGCTGGCGCTTATCTGAGCACGCTGCGCCTCCGGCATCATACCCAGTACTTGAAAAACATCCATTCCTTCCGGAATCAGGGAAAGATCAAAATCAAATCCCGTTTCCCTAGGTGGAGCCTGGGACGGATCTTCCATCATTTGCCTGATACCGGTTACGGTAACCAGAGCCTTTCCAAGGATGGGATTCAGTTGATCGGTCAGGGATTGATCCAGATCCTTGAGGATATAAATTGCTTCAACATCCAGAACTGGATAATCTTCAAGATATCCTTCCGCCTCAGCCGAGCCTGACTCCAGCAAATTGTACGAATCGAGGACAAGTTCCCCTTCCTCAAGATTCATGAAAATGAGCAGCTTATCCATCTCGCTTTGCCGAATAGCGATAGGTACAGCGTTTTCCACTCCATTCTGCTGGATGCCGTTATTGACAATCCTGGAAAGATAATCTGGCAGGGCCAGCTCCGCATTGGCCTGCACAAACAGCAATGTGATAGACAAAAGGATCATAAGAGTATATGGCTTTAAGTATTTACTCAGTCGTCGCATATTGATGATGCTCCTCGTAAACAAAAATTCGTTTTGTTATTCAATCGAACCTTCAAGTTGATTGGCTTTGCTTATCATAAGATCGAGCGCCCCCTTAATCAATTCTTTTTCTTCCCGGGACAGAATCCCAACCAAATCATCCAGCCAACCCTGGCGGGCTCGGATACCTTCGTCCAGCAGGTGAGATCCTTTTTCAGTCAAAACAATTTGCTTTACACGCCGATCGGTGGGATCTTCTGTGCGCAAGATTAACTCCTGCTGCACCAAACGCTCCAGCATCTGGCTGGATGCAGCGCTGGTCACTCCCAGGTGATCCCCTAGATTAGTAACCCCAGCGCAGCCCTTTTTGTTGAGATGGAACAGGGTGCCAATCATCGACATGGATAACCCGCTTTCCCGGGCAAAGTGGATAAATTTGCGCATGGAGCGGTGCATAAAAATGTCTGTCCATTGCTGAAATGTAGCTATAAATGGATCCGTATTCGTCATACTTCACCTCTCTTAATAATTAAGCGAACTAAATTATATAGCTATCTTAGGGGAATATCAAGGGGCAATAACAAATGTAGGGGCTCTTAATAGAGACTTAACTTGATTAGCCCGTGAATTTGCGCAGCATCCCGAGTAGCTAACTCACAGCGGCAGCGTATTGAAGGGTATTCACCGGGCGATGTGGAATATCTATTTCCTGGGTTTTCCTCTGAAATTTTATATTACTTGATAAATTCAAGAATAATATTTCGTGATTGATTCCCGTTTCCCCAGGATAGCGTGGGCCCGTTCCAATTCCAGCGGGATATTAATCTCCTGGGGGCATTTATCCAGGCATTCCCCGCAGATGACGCACAGGGATCCATTACCGTTCGGATTCTCTTTATCCAGTTTTTCCTGTGTGCCAGCTAACTTCTTATATCCCCTGCGGACCTGGAAGCGTCTGATACGGCTCTGCTCCATGGACACATTATTCAGAATGGCAAAATTGTGAGGAATATTGACTCCCTCAGGACAGGGCAGGCAGTATTCACAACCAGTGCATGACACAAGGATTTTTTCACGATATATCTCTGCTAGCCTGGTGATCAGATCTTCTTCTTCCTGATTCAGGGAATTTATACCAGAGCGTTCCGCGCTGTCGCAATTTTCCTCAACCATTTGCATGTTTCCCATGCCGCTCAACACAGTAGCAACTTCTGGGCGGTTCCAAAGAAACTGCAAAGCCCAGTCCACCGGGGTTCGTTCCTGAGCGACTGAGTTCATTACTTCAACAGCTTCAGCCGGCGGGTTGGCCAGGGTGCCTCCTTTAATCGGTTCCATAATTACCACAGCAATCCCCTTGCTGTGGGCATACTCCAGGCCATCGGTGGTTGCCTGGACAGCTGTATCCATATAGTTGTACTGAATCTGGGCCATGTCCCAATCGTAGTAATCAATGATCTCTTTAAAAACGGGATAAGTGTCATGAAAAGAAAATCCAATATGGCGGATCCGCCCCTGCCGCTGAGCTTCTTCCATCTTATCGATCAGCCCTAACCGTTTCACTTTCTCAAAGGTCCCGGCATTTAAGGAATGAAGAAGATAGATATCCAGGTAATCTGTCTGCAGCTTTTCTAACTGGGAGTTTAAGAAACGGTCAAAATCTTCAGTTTTCCTTACTACCGGTACAGGAAGTTTGGTCACCAATTTCACCTTCTCCCTGTAGCCATCTTTCAACGTCTCACCGACCACCTTTTCACTTTCGCCCAGGTGATAGGGCCAGGCAGTATCTATATAATTGATCCCCCGATCAATGCCGTAGCGGATAATGCGTTTTGATTCTTCTAAATCCGCTCCCATCAAGCTGAATCTGCGTGACGGTAGACGCATGCAGCCAAAACCAAGTGCCGAAACTTCCCAATCCAAAGATCCCATTTTGCGATATTGCATTGTTGGTGTTCTCCTCTTGAATATTGCGTAATTATAGCAGGTCTCCTCCCTGGCGTGAAAATCCCCCAAGGAAATCCCTTTCTCTCCCCGGGAGAATCACCAATTAAAACAAGAAACCGCCTAACTTCACTTGTTGGCGGTTTCTTGTTATCCAGCAGCTGGGCCAGGATTTAAGAGCGAGAGCGCTATCAACTCGCGCTCGCTCGCCCAGATGCTCTTGCCTAGGGATCAGGCGATGGCGGAGGAGATTCCTTTTCGCCTGGAATCCCGGCGCATGAGCGCCGGGGCGAACCGGATATCTTTCCAAAACAAAAGACGCCCTAATGAGCGTCTTGTCTTGAGTAGCGGGGCCAGGATTCGAACCTGGGACCTCCGGGTTATGAGCCCGACGAGCTGCCACTGCTCTACCCCGCGTTAATTATAGGTTGCCGATTATAGCATGAGGGTATACCTCAGTCAAGGTTTGGTGTTAAAAAACAGATCCCACCATACCCGAAACAGGTTTTGCGGCTCCTGGGTGACTGTCGGAATTAAGGTTGGCAAAACTTGCGTTCCCTCCAACGGCACTACCGCAATCCGGTGGTCTCCCTCCCTTATCCATCGGCGGTTTTCATAAGCCCATTCCTCGACCGCGGCATCCGAATCTGCTCTCACTACCTCGGTGGCAAGAGCACGTGTGGTGGCTGTCAGCGCAGCCATTGTCTCTTGAGCTTGCTCAAACTCACTTGTAAGGCGGTTTAAATCGGAAATTCTGCCGCCAAATATTATCATCCACACGATCAGCACCAGCAGGAATCCCAGCAGAAGAATCGTTTTGCCTTTTTTCAGATCCATAACTCTATCTTATCCCACAACTTCTGCCTTCGCAATCACTTACCCTTGTGCCAATCCAAACTCGAAAACATTTGCCCTTCACCCCAATAGTGGATATTAAAAAGTCTCTAACCTCAAGTTAGAGACTGGTTCTGTGCCGAAGGTGGGAGTCGAACCCACATGGGAGTAAATCCCACTACGCCCTGAACGTAGCGCGTCTGCCTATTCCGCCACTTCGGCATAACAAATCCTCTTGCAGGCGCAATTTTACCCCGATTTAGCATTTTGTCAACCTGCCGGCTTCTTTCTCAATTCTTGCCGGCAATTCCGAGACTCGCCAAGTTCATTGATGATTGTTTTACCTATCTGCAACCCGTGCTATAATTCAGGCAGGTGCCCCTTATGATCATGCTTCAAACCGAAATTAATCCAACCAATATACCAATAACCTATCTAGGATATTCACTGCTGATTATCCTGATATCTTCCATATCTCTAGTGAAGGTTTTCAAGAAATGGCAGCAGGGCAGGTTCCCCCAGGGTTTCCGTATGGTCCAGGGACTGACGGGATTAACCATATTGCGAATCATAGTCTTCCTGATCACTTATTTTTCCTGGCAAGCGGAACCGGCTTTTACTCATTCCCTCCTGGTTCTGGACCAGGCTGCTCACCTTCTGGGATTGATCTTGATCCTCTGGTTATGGGCATTTCCTGAACCCAGCCGCGAAATTGATATCGGGGTTACTGTTTTGTCAGTTCTTATTGCCATCGTTGTTATCCTGCAAACAATTTTTCTCCCCTCACTTCTAGAAGGCTTTTTGGGAACTTTCCCCTTCTGGCAGTTTTTTTCCATCCTGCTGCTTGTTTTCGGCTGTGGCCTGATTGCCGTCCGCAAACCAAACTATTGGGTATATGGACTTATTATGGGAGGTATCCTTTTCATTGGATCCCTTTTGTCCCTGTTGATTTCGAGTTCGGAATATTTACATCTGGTTCAGCTAACCGCGTATCCGCTGCTGCTGATTTTAGGAGAGCGTTTTCCCATCGGGGATAAACCTTCCCCTGAACACAAACTGGAAGATGCTGATCACCAGCGACAACGCGTTAGTGTAAACTACCAAACCCTGGACATGATCCAGAAATTATTTAATGAAAAAGACCCGACCGGAATCCTGTATAAAATCGCTCAAACAACATGTTATCTAATTCTTGCCGACCTGACTCTGGTTCTTGATACTCCCGATGAACATGGAAAAATCCGTATCATTGCCGGATATGATTTAATCCGCGAGGAAACTCTGCAGGCAATTACATTGGAAAGCAAAAACGTCCCTCTGCTCACCAATTATATCCAGCGGGGGAAAATGCTCCATATTCCTGCCAGCAGCACATCCCGCGATTTATCCCACCTATCCAAGATGCTCCAGCTGTCCAAACCGGGGCACTTACTGGCTACGCCAGTCCATATTCCTTCCGCAAACAAAACTATCGGAGTGGTTCTGTTCTCTCCTTTTTCGAATCGTCCCTGGACCAAGGAAGATCAAAATTATTTGGGGTTACTGTCCAAGTTTTACGAATCTGCCTTTAATTACCACTTGGCAACCCAAAAAGAAGAACCTGATAGTGTAAAAAATACTATCCGTAATCTGTCATCCAACTTGACCCAATTGACCCAGGATAAACAAAGCTTGAAAGATGAAATGGCGGTGCTGTCTAAAGAACACCAGAATCTATTATTGGATCAGGATGTCCTGACTACCAAGTATGATCAATTAAAGCTCAGTGACAATACCCTTCAGCGTCATCTCGCCATGCTTGTCGACCTTTCAAAAAAGGAATCCACAGAGGCTTTGCGGACGTATATCTCTGTGATTGACAAGGAAATCCGGGATGGCAGGGAAGAAATAGAACCTGAAAAACCAGAGGCAGATGACTCTCAAGATCAGGCAGCAGAACCGCTGCCGGAAGATCCAGACAGTAAACGATCTGCCAATCTTGAAGAGGCAGTTCAAACTTGTCTGAAGGAAGTGAGTAAACAAATCAAGAAAAAGAAAATCAAAACCGCACTTGATTTACCGGATGATCCTCCACATTTAACAATGAATCATGCTTTATTCCAGGAAATTTTATCTTTCCTGGTGTCCAATGCTGTGGAGGAAACTAAATCCGAAGGTGAGATCAACATCCGGACTCAGGTCTACGAGGAAAACCAAACCCAGCACTTTGCGCATATCAAAATAACCGATCAGGGTGATGGATATTTCCCTGATGAAATTGCAACTGTGTTAAATGATCATTTAACTGCAGATCAGCAGGAAGAATTAAGCCAGGTGATGACTAATCTTTATGTCACAAAGAACCTGGTAGAAAACGAAGGCGGGAGAATGTGGGTAGAGAGCAAACCGGGGGAAGGAACTATAGTAAGTTTGCTGCTAGCTTTCCAAACAGAAGAAAACCTTGCCGAAAGCAGTTAATCTGGTACAGTTCTTGCTACCATACTTCATAAGCAAGGAATTGTCTACTCCTTGTCTGTGTACTGGGTGGATGTTGACCCAGAAAAACGGGTGAAAGGAACCATATGGGGTTAATAAACCCCATAACTTAAGGGCCGTATCACCCAGGGAACAGCCAGGTTATGCTTAATAATAAACGGAATTTAATTCTGATTATCGGCATCATTCTATTGACTTTGGTGATTTTTGTGCCTGTGTTCGGTAGAAACCTGGCCTATTCCACTGTGCCGAAAACTAGGGTAGCTATTCTGGATGTGCCTCCAGGGTCAACACCAACGGCTACAGCCTTTCAACCCCTGGCTTCCACAGAAACCTATATTCCGACTGAATACCCAACACCCACCCCAACAATCACACCCCTGCCAGACAGGATTAAACCAGCCAGCAATACCGTTGGCGTGGATCCTATTCTCCAACCAGAAGGACAGATTAACATCGTTCTCCTGGGGTCTGACCAGAAATATAAAGGATACATAGGAAGAACTGATACCATTATCCTGGTAACGGTCAATACCAAGGAAGACACAATCAGTGTCACCTCCTTCCCCCGGGATCTTTATATTTATATTCCCGATTGGACCTCCCAACGGATCAACTCTGCGTTTGCTCATGGGGGATTTTCAAGCTTGCAGCAAACATTCCTACATAACTTCGGGTTCAAGCCAGATTATTATATTCTGATCAACCTTCAGGCATTTGAGTACATCATCAATAATCTGGGCGGGATTTATGTGAATGTGCCACAGACAATTTGTGACGACAATTGGAATCATGGATTATCCCATTGTGTATATACCGGGAAACAACATCTCTACGGCAAAGAAGCACTTTGGTACGTCAGGTCCCGGATGACAACCAATGATTTTAATCGCAATGTCCGCCAACAGCTGGTTTTAAATGGCATATTGGACCGATTTTTTGCTCTGGGTACGATAAGTAAAATTCCACAACTATATAACACCTATATTAACAATTTGACCACCAACCTTGACCTGGGAACGATTATCTCCCTGGCTCCAACTGCTGCAAAACTATCAGATAAATCTCGGATCAAACAGTATTTCATTAATCAAGATTCAGTCAGTTCCTGGATGACCCCAGGAGGAGCACGGGTTCTGCTTCCAAAATACAAAATCATCCGCAGGATCCTGGAGAACGCGTTGAACTCTCCCTAACCCGAGATAAAACAAGATAATTGCAGGGACAGAATACTGAAGTATGTATCGAGATATAAACAAATTTTTTACTGAATAATATTTATCCTGAGATTTTGTGAGGAAGACCTATGCTAACCGGAAAAGGAATGTTCATCTGGAAAATCCAGTATTGTCATAACGGAAATATCAATGAAATCATTGACAAAGCTGTCAAAGCAAACTACAGCCATGTCCTGATAAAAATCGCCAACGGGATATACAGCTATAACTACGATTGGGAGAAAAAGATTGATCTGGTTCCACCTTTGGTTCAGGCTTTAAAAAGTAAAGGAATTGAAGCCTGGGGCTGGCATTATCTCTTCGGCGACCAACCGGGGATGGAAGCCCAGAAAGCCATCAGCCGCATCCGTGAACTGGGAGTGGATGGATATGTACTGGACGCGGAGGGCCACTATAAAGGAAAATACAGCGCCGCAAATACATTTATGAGTCAACTTAGAGCGGAGATTAATGATATTCCCGTCGCGCTGAGTTCTTACCGGTATCCATCTTATCATCCCCAGCTTCCCTGGGATGAATTCCTGAAAAAATGCGATTTAAATATGCCGCAGGTGTACTGGATGCAGGCCCATAACCCCGGTGCGCAGCTAAAACGAAGTGTGGCTGAATTTCAGAACCTCACCTACTCGCCGCCTATTTTCCCAACAGGAGCCGCTTTTACCGAGTGGGGTTGGACTCCCACAGCCTCTGAAGTAAAAGAGTTCATGAAAAAAGCCCAGTCGCTTAATTTATCCGGGATAAATTTTTGGGAATGGAGCAATCTACATAAAGCTCTGCCGGTAGAAATTTGGCATACCATCAGGGACTTTGAATGGGATAAAGATCCTCAACCGCCGGACGACATCGCTGAACTCCTCATCCAGGAGTTAAATTCCCACAACTCTGATCGGGTTCAGGCTCTTTATCGGGACCAGGCAGTTCATATCACCAGTGAAAGAACAGCGCAGGGGAAGGAAGCTATCAAAAGCTGGTATGCCGCTTTGTTTACCGATATTTTGCCGGATGCTGTTTTTAATTTAGCCAGTTTCACTGGTACTGGCAATATCCGCCACATCAGCTGGACAGCAAATTCATCAATCGGGAATGTTCAGAATGGCAGCGATACCATTGGATTGAAAGACGGAAAAATTGCCTATCACTTCTCAGAATTCACCGTAACCAAATAATCTGCGGAGCTTAGGTTTTATTCCTCAGAAACCGGACGGACCATTTCCCAGGGGATAGTTAGCAGGGCCACCCGATCTTCCTCCCGCATCTCCACAACTTCTTTCCCTTTTTGCGCAACTCGGGTTTGAAGAGGAGCATCATCCAACCGGGTGGACCTTGGTGCAAATTCCTTCAAGTGAACAGTCACTCGCATGGTTCCCTTGCCTGCTGTCATACCTGCCAGTGAATCTTTTTCCGGTATTTTCCAGGCTATCACACCTTTGCCGTACCTGCCCTGAATTGGAAAATCATCTTGTTTCACCCGTTTTGCCCTGCCTGAGGCAGTCAGGAAAAAGAGCTCGCCCTTCTTTGGCAACATTTCCATGCCGACAATTCGATCCTCTTTATCAAGTTTCATGCCATTTACACCAGCAGCCACCAATCCCATCGGTCGCACATCTTCTTCACTGAACCTGATTGCCATGCCCTGGCTGGTTGCCAGGAAAATATCTTTTTTGCCATCACTTAAACGGATGGATACCAGTCTGTCATTGTCATTCACTTTCACCAGAGTAAAGAGCTGCGCGGAAGGACCAGGCAATTCGCTGATTTCGCTTTTTTTCAACATGCTCTGCTCAGTGATGGTGACCACATACCAACTTTCATCTCGATTTTCTTTTGGGGGTACTCCAAACACGGACCCCAACTCTACATCCTCTTTGAAGGGGGTTAACTTGGAAAAATGAATGCCCTGGGATGGTTTTGGCGCTTCTGGAACAGTATGGGCAGGGATTGCAGCCGATTCACCGCTCTCTGAAACCAGATACAGTGTATCCCTGGTATTCACCCTCACCAACCAGTTAGGAACATCCCACCCGCTAGGCCGGGGAGGATCATCTCCCGGTGTCCTGGAAACTAACCCATCCCGGTTGATCATCACCCAAACATTTTCAGACGGGGTAAGCTGAGTAAGCTGCATAGGCGCCGCTTCCAATCCTCCTTCCACCATTGCGATTTGAGTCCTTCGAGCATCGGCATACTTTTCCTTGGTTTCCTGCAGGGATTGAGCTATCACTTCACGCATCTTTTTAGGAGATTTAATTAAGCCAGATAGATCCTTGATTTGTTTTTTTACACCCTTATATTCATCCTCAATTTTTTTCCGCTCTAACCCAGCCAAGCGCCGCAGAGGCATATCCAGGATGGCCTGGGCTTGAATCTCGGTCAATGAGAATTCCCGCATCAGGTTATTGCGGGCAGTCTGCACTGAGCGGGATTTCCGGATAATATCAATCACAGTATCCAGATTATCCAGAGCTATCGAGATTCCTTCCAGAACATGTTCCCGGGCTTTGGCTTTTTTCAAATCATGTTGGCTTCTTTTTTTGACAATGGCCAACCTGTGATCAATATACACCTGCAGAGCGCTCTTCAGGCTCAACAGTTTTGGCTCATCGTCTACCAGCGCCAGCATTATGATGCTGAAAGTATTCTCCAATGTGGTGCGTTTAAAGAGGGCTTCCAGCACTTCTTCCGGCTGGGCTGATTTCATCAACTCGATCACGATCCGCATACCCTGGCGGTCCGATTCGTCTCTCAAATCAGAAATACCTTCCAGCCCTTCATCACGCACCAGCTTGGCGATCCGTTCCAATACAGTCACTTTTTTGGTCATGTATGGAATCTCGGTAATCACTATCCGGTGCCGGCCCCGAGACATTTCTTCCACGATGGCCTTGGCGCGAACCCGGACTTTACCACGGCCTGCTACATAGGCGCTTTTAAGTCCGCTCCGGCGCTGATCTTCAATAATCACTCCCCCGGTAGGGAAATCCGGACCCTTAACAAATTCGGTTAACTCCTCAACAGTAATCTTATCTATAGATTTCCAGTTCTGGAGCATATAATCCAGGGCATCAATTATCTCCCCCAGATTGTGAGGTGGTATGCTGGTGGACATGCCGACAGCAATGCCGGTAACACCATTCACTAATAAATTTGGGAAAGAGGATGGAAGCACACTGGGTTCCTTCAGAGTACCGTCAAAATTATCCCGGAAAACTACCGTGTCCTTTTCAAGATCCTCCAGCATCAAGCTCGCCGGTGAAGCCATCCGGGCTTCGGTATAACGCATAGCTGCCGGGGAATCCCCGTCAATCGATCCGTAGTTGCCCTGTCCATCTATCAGCGGATAACGCATGGAGAAATCCTGCGCCATGCGAGCCATTGACTCATACACTGCCATATCACCATGAGGGTGATATTTACCCAGTACTTCACCTACGATACGGGCAGATTTCTTATAAGTTGCATCTGGCCCCATATTCATGTCATGCATGGCATACAGGATCCGGCGATGAACTGGCTTTAATCCATCCCGTGCATCTGGAAGCGCGCGGGAGACAATTACGCTCATCGCATAATCCAGATAAGCCTTCTGCATTTCATCTTCAATATCTATAGGTCGAATAAGACCAATATCCATAGTTCCTCCAACTACAACACAACACGGAACACGATGTCTGCGGTATTTTCTCCACGTTTCGTATTCCGTAGTTTTTCCACATTAAAAGTATTCTGGGAATTTGATCGTGGAGCATTATAACATGAAAATCCTGTCTGCTTTCGAACTTACTCCAAAAGAGGAGCATTCCCACAGGAAACGGCATCCTCCAAAGATACCGTTTCCTGCTTCTTAAATAAAAAAGCCAGCAGAAATTTATCCGCTGGCTTTTTTTTATCTAATTCGAGCAGTTCAGGCAGCTGCAGGTTCTTCTTCTACCGGTACTTCTTTATCCTGAACTTCATCAGCAGCTTCCAGGTTGGATTCCGCTTCAGCCTCATCCAGATCTGTCTCTTCTTCTAGCTGCTCCTCTTCGGGAGAAACTGGCCCTCCCCTAAAACCCGTACCAGCGGGAATCAATTTACCGATGATCACATTTTCCTTCAAACCGAACAAAGGATCTTCATCCCGATTTACAGCTGCCTGGGTAAGAATCTTAATGGTGTGCTGGAAGGAAGCTGCTGACAGGAAAGAATCCGTATTCAGCGCTGCTTTGGTAATACCCAGCAATTCATCATTGTATTTCAACGGACGCTTGCCTTCCTGAAGCAATTCTTCATTTTCCTTCATAATAGCAATCCGGTTGCACAATTCCCTCGGCAGGGTGTCAGAGTCGCCGGAGTCCGTTACGTTCACCCGGGACATCATCTTGCCAATCACAATCTCAAAGTGTTTGTCATGAATGGCCTGACCCTGGGATCGGTAAACTTTCTGAACTTCCGTGAGCATATACTGCTGACAGGCATGACGACCACTGATGCGTAAAATATCGTGGGTATTCATAGATCCCTCGGTAAGGCGCTGGGCAGGTTCCACATTCTCGCCTTCTTCTATCACCAGTCTGGCATTACTCGGGATTTCATAATACTTCTCGTCTTTAACTTCGTAAGAAACGATGATGGTTCTGCCTTCAATACGGACCCATCCCCCATTCTTGGCTAATAGCTGGTTATCGGCATCCAAAGAAGCAAGTATATCTCCCTCTTCTACCTTGTCTTCATCTTTAACTCTCTTTCTCCAGCGTTTTTCAAGGTCATAAGAATCGCTGACCATTTCGCTATGTATTACCCGAACTACCCTCATATCGCTGTAGCGATCAGATTTCTCAATGCTTACCTTTCCGGCAATTTCAGTCAGGACTGCTTCACCTTTAGGAGCTTTACGAGCTTCAAACAGCTCTTCAACTCTGGGTAAACCAGTTGTAATGTCACTGGCAGCTGCTACACCACCGGTATGGAAAGTCCGCAGCGTTAGCTGGGTTCCAGGCTCACCAATCGATTGAGCTGCAACAATACCAACTGTTGCCCCTTTTCTAACCGGTTTACCGCGTCCCAGATCCAAACCATAACACTTAGCACATAATCCATACTCAAGTTGGCAAGTCAGCGGGGAGTATACCCGAACACTTTCCACGTTGGAATTATGGATTTTCCGGGCAATTTCCCGGTAGACAAGGGTTCCTTTTTCAACCAGGATTTCTCCGGTTTCTTCATCAACAACATGATCTGCCAGAACACGGCTGAAAACCCGATCCTGAAGGGTCTGCCCCGCAATATCATCTGAGCGCTCCAATACAATGGCATTCTCTGTTTCACAATCAAGCGCATTGATGATTGCGTCCTGACAAACATCCACCAGGCGGCGGGTAAGGTAACCAGCATCCGCAGTCCTCAGGGCGGTGTCTGCCAACCCTTTGCGGGCACCGTGACTGGAAATGAAATACTCCAGCGCCGTTAACCCTTCCCGGAAACTGGAACGGATCGGCAGCGGGATAATCTGTCCGGAAGGATCAGCCATTAAGCCACGCATACCTGCAAGCTGGGATACAGGACCAAATCCGCCTTTGGTTGCGCCGGATAAAGCCATTATCGCCATATTGCCATGGGGATCCATGTTTGCTTTCACGGCTTCTCCGACAACAGCAGTGGTTTTTTGCCAGATATCAATTACCCGGTCGTCCTGCTCTTGAGCTGTAAGTAAACCGCGTCGGAAGCTGCGCTCCACTTCTCGGACTTTGTCCAGGGCTTTCTGAACAATCTCCTCTTTTTCCGGGGGAATCTCCAAATCTGCCACCGCGATCGAGTAGCCGGATTTGGTCGCATATTCAAATCCTAAATCTTTGATGTCGTCAGCTGCTTTGGTAGTAATGTCATTATCACAATACTCGTATATTTCTGTAATCAGGTCCTTCACGTCCCCCTTCATTATTGGCCAATTGACAAACTGTACTTCCGGGGGAAGGTGCATGTTAAAGATGGTGCGGCCGACGGTGGTTTCAATCACCCGTTCTTCCGGCTGTTCCATCCGGTCACCTTCTTCGTTATACCAGGTATCCACGAGTAGTTTAATTTTAGTGGGAATTTTCACCTGATCCAGGTGAAAAGCTGTTACTACCTCATCTCCGGTCGAGAACGCCCGCCCATCACCTGGATACGGCCGTTCATCTTCACGGGTGAGGAAAAACACACCCAACACCATGTCTTTTGATGGCGCGATAATCGGTTCACCATTAGCCGGTTTGAGCAGGTTGTTGGTTGAAAGCATCAGTTCTCGGGCTTCCGTTACCGCTTTTTGAGATAACGGCACATGGACTGCCATCTGATCCCCATCAAAGTCAGCATTAAATGCAGGACATACCAGGGGGTGGAGCTGAATTGCGCTCCCTTCAATCAGCTGGATTTCAAAGGCTTGAATACCCAGGCGGTGAAGCGTAGGTGCCCGGTTCAGCAAAACAGGTCGACTCTTTACAGCTTCCTCGAGAGCTTCCCAAACTTCTGGCCGATTGCGTTCAATCAACCGCTTGGCGCCTTTCACATTAGTAGCGAATCCCCGTTTTTCAAGGATGGAAATCACGAAAGGACGGAAAAGTTCCAGAGCCATCTTTTTAGGCAGACCGCACTGGGACATTTTCAGCTTAGGGCCAGAAACAATTACAGAACGTCCGGAGTAATCCACCCGTTTTCCGAGCAGGTTCCGTCGGAAGCGGCCCTTTTTGCCTTTCAGCATATCACTGAGGGATTTTAATTCTCGTCTGCCCCGACGGGAAAGAGCTTTCCCCCGCTGGGAATTGTCAACCAAGGAGTCCACTGCTTCCTGGAGCATCCTCTTTTCATTTCTTACAATGACATCCGGTGCGCCCAGTTCCAGCAAACGCTTAAGCCGGTTGTTGCGGTTAATCACACGCCGATATAGATCGTTTAAATCTGAAGTAGCAAAGCGTCCGCCATCCAGCTGCACCATTGGGCGCAGGTCAGGCGGTATCACGGGCAGCACGGTTAAAATCATCCATTCCGGCTGGTTTTCTGTATTCTGGAAAGAATCAACAACTTTTAGCCGCTTGGTGGCTTTCTTCCGTTTTTGTTTACTGCCGGTGGTTCTAATCTCATGCCAGAGCTCTTTGGAAAGTGCATCCAGGTCCAGGCGTTTTAATATGTCATAAAATGCTTCAGCTCCCATTTCAGCCTGGAAAATTTGTCCCCAATGAGATCTCAGTTCACGGTATTCCATTTCACCAAGGAATATCAGGGGCTGCAGATCAATCAGTTCTTCCCGCAGATGTTTATATTCCGATTTCGCCGAATCCAGGGCTGCGTTAAGGTTTTCGCGCAGTTGGGCAATCTCCTGGGTGGTTTCTGCTCGCATCCTGGCAACATCCAGTTTGATGTGCTCGAGTTCGTTGTCTTTTTCTTCCTGAAGACTTTCTTCAATCTCAGAAAGGCGCTGTTTAACGACTTCCTGAATATTTGCTATATGCGCTGTGCTGACCTTTTCCCCTTTCTTAACAATCACCACTTCGGTTTCCGGGAAAATCATATCAGCTTTGACAGTTGTATCTACACTATCCTGCAGAGTTTTCTCAAGGCGCTGGCCTTGTTTGATAACCGGTTCTAATTCCGAAGCAATTTGTTCATCAAACCGAACTCTTACTTCATCCTGCTTAGTCTCTAGCTCCGCTAATTTTTCTTCCCGTTCAATTTCCTTGAGCTTGATGTCTTTAGTGAAGTCTTTCCCAACTTCACCTTCGTCGGATGTAAACCTGGTATCCAGCTGTTCAAGAGCTTTCTTACGACCTTCCTCGTCTACATAAGTAACAATATATTGGGCAAAGTAGAGAACCCGGTCAAGGTCGCGTCTGGACATATCAAGCAATCTGCCCAGGATCGATGGGATTCGGCGGGAAAACCACAAATGCGCTACAGGAGCTGCCAGCTCGATATGGCCCATTCTCTCTCTGCGGACAGCGGAACGGGTTACCTCCACACCGCATTTATCACAGACAATCCCTTTATAGCGAATGTTTTTATACTTTCCACAATGACATTGGTAATCGCGGGTTGGCCCAAATATGGCTTCACAGAATAAACCATCTTTCTCCGGGCGCAAGCGCCGGTAGTTAATGGTTTCCGGTTCTAGTACTTCCCCGTATGACCAACTGCGGATGATTTCTGGTGAAGCTAACCCGATTCGAAGTTTTTGTATCCCCTTAGTTTTCACTCGAAAACCTCCTGTGTTTTTCGCTCTATCAACCGATAAAGGTACTTTCCCTCACCAAGAACCTGCTTTATCTTTCCTCTTGTGCTACCCAGACCTATCCACAAAACGGATCCCCTTCTGAAAACTCCCAATCAGAGTATTCAGTCACAAAATCCTCAAAACAATTTCAAATGTGAGGTCTGTTTTCTTCAAAAAAAGCAGCACCGCCTGTCAGAACAGATGTTTTAGTACTAGCACGCACAAAAGCAAGCGCAAAGAGTACGCTCTTCAGCGCTCGCATATCTGGAGGGGATTGATATTTAACATGCAACTAACAATTATACAGGTTGAATGGGTGGCAGTCAAGAGGGTATCGATCCGATTCAGCAGTACAGTTCTTTCCCGTTGTTCCTGATCTCCCCCATGTCCATCATCTTAGTTTTTCCAGCAGCAGCACACAGCTCATCTTAC
>Ga0255364_10030_pt1 | contig 42435 bp, 34 predicted proteins | sample ANMaggSSYBR01G12_FD_182087 | JGI IMG/M metagenome (GOLD analysis project Ga0255364, IMG submission 182087) | Sediment cell enrichment communities from methane seep in Santa Monica Basin, California, United Staets - ANME aggregate JGI... | ecosystem: Environmental > Aquatic > Marine > Cold seeps >...
TCTGATCGGACACCGCAGCAGAACGGCGAACAGTCCTCACAGGATACAACCATCCCGGAAAATTTACCTGTCCTGACACCTGTCCCAACATCCACACCGATACTACCTCCTCTTCAAAGTACGATACCCGGAGATGTGTATTATTTTTATGGGGATTGGGAATCAGCCATTGACAGCTACCAGCAGACCATTGACACCTCATCCTCACCGGGGGAAATAAGCGGAGCACTACTGGGATTAGGAAAAATTTATTATCAGAAACAAGATTATCAGAAAGCCCTGGACTATTTCCGATTGCTGGTTTCTACTTATCCTGATTCTGCGCTGATCCATAAAGGCTTTTTCGCCCTGGCAGAGACTTACAATAAGTTGGATCGACACCTGGAAGCTGCGGATGCCTACAACCTATACCTTTCTCGTCGTCCGGGAATCCTAGATGCTTTCGTACAGCACAGGAGAGGGGATGCCCTCTCTACCGCTGGAGAACCGATCCAGGCGATTGAGGCTTATCAATCAGCGATCGCAGCGGGAAGCGCAGATTCTCTCTATACCCTCCAACTTAAAATCGGCCAACAGTATGCCACCCTGGAAGATCATGCTACTGCAATTGTTATTTTCAAGGATGTATATAATCAGTCCTCCGATGACTACTCCAAAGCTCGATCGGATTATTTACTCGGGCTTTCCTATTTAGAGCTTGATCAGCGAGACCTGGCAGAAACTGCCTTCCAGGATGCGGTGATTCAATACCCCCTCAGCTATGATTCTTATCTTGCTTTATTAGAGTTGGTTAATGGTGGATTTTTGATCAATGATCTCGATCGGGGACTAGTAGATTATTTTGCAGGACAATACAGCCACGCTGTAGAAGCTTTTGATCGCTACTTAATTGAACCTGAAGCTGGAGACAGGGGAACAGCTCTTTATTACAAGGGATTTGCCTTTCGAGCGATGGGGAGACATGAAGAAGCGCTGCTCGCCTGGGATGCCCTCATCACTCAATATCCGGATCATTCCTATTGGGATCAAGCCTGGGAGTTTAAAGCTTATTCCCTCTGGTTTTATCTTTACCGATATAGTGAAGCCAGTCAGTTTTTACAGGAATTTGTCAGTAAAAATCCGTACCACCCCCGGGCAGCTGAATTCTTATTTGATGCTGCCAAAGTTGAAGAACTGACAGGAGATCTTGGTTCTGCAGCCGAGATCTGGAAAAGAGTTTTTAATGAATATCCAACTTCCACCTATACAAACTTGTCTTTATTTAAGAGTGGGATCTCCCGGGTTAGACTGGGTGAGTACGAGAAGGCATTAGAATTATTCTCAACCTACAGGGATGCTTCCCAATCCTTCGAAGAACTTTCCCAGGCATTGTTCTGGATCGGGAAAATATACCAGATTCAAGACAATCCTGATGCAGCCCAAGCTGCCTGGAGTGAAGCCGCTAATGCGGATCCTACCGGATACTATAGCGAGCGGGCTCGAGATCTCCTTCAAAACCGCCAGCCGTTTACTCCTCCTTTAGACTACGATATCGGCTTTGACGTATTGGTAGAAAAACAGGAAGCCCAGAACTGGATCAAAGACACATTTTCCATTCCACCCGAAACGAATCTTGAGAGCCTGGGTCTACTGAGAGATGATCCCCGGCTTGTTCGTGGTACAGAACTTTGGGAACTGGGTTTGTACAATGAAGCCCGGGTTGAATTTGAAGAGCTCCGAAATGAGGTGAGTTTTGATCCTATCAGCAGCTATCGCCTGACTAATTATTTCATAGACCTGGGTCTATACAGACCGGCTATATTTGCCGCTCGCCAGGTATTAAATGCTGCCAACCTGGATGATGCGGAAACAATAAATGCACCTGTCTATTTTAATCACATCCGGTTTGGGCCATACTACAGCGATCTAGTTATCCCCGCTGGACAGGAGTACGGATTTCATCCATTGCTTCTCTTCAGCATCATTCGGCAGGAATCTCTTTTTGAGGGTTTTGTGCGCTCAACCGCAGGAGCAAGGGGGTTAATGCAAATTATTCCCAGCACTGGGGCAGAACTAGTTGACCAGGAAGAATGGCCTCCTGATTACAGCGATGAAGATCTCTACCGCCCTCTTGTTAGCATAAAATTAGGCACTGCCTACTTGGCATTTCTGCGATCCTACTATGATGGTGATATGTACGCCGCTTTGGCAGCCTACAATGCAGGAGGAGGAAATACAAATATATGGCTGGATGAATCCCAGGGGGATCAGGATCTCTTTCTCGAAATAATCCGTTTTTCTGAAACTGAGACCTATTTGAAAACGATCTCTGAAGTCTTCGCCATCTACCGTCGTTTGTATACCCGGAGTCAATAAAAAAATCCTGCCGGAGTGGGACAAATTCCGAGATAGATCCTAGGGTCTCTTCTCCAGAGTGAGTTCAAATTCCAAGGTTTTATTATCCCGAATTACGCGGATGATCACCTGATCACCTGGTTTTTTATAGGTTAATAGATAACCCATAAAGTCTTCAAAATCATCTACCTGTTGATCATCAATGGCAATGATCAAATCACCACCTTTTGGAACAACCTCTCCGGTTTCCGCGCCAATCAAACCCGCTTTTTCTGCCGGGGATCCGGGCGAGATTTCAAGTATATATACACCTGTGGATTGAGGAAGGTCCAATTCTTCCTGAACAAATAAGCTGAGCTCACTTAAAACCTGGATGCCAACATAGGGAGAGTCATGGGATCCAAAGGTTATCAAATCAGGAATTACATTTTTTGCGGTATCAATGGAAATTGCAAAACCCAGACCGGAGTTAACAGGCTGCCCGGTCGCATCAATACTTGTTGTGCTGATTGCTGAATTGATGCCAACAACTTCTCCACTCAGGTTAATCAATGGCCCGCCGGAATTTCCCGGATTGATGGCCGCATCCGTTTGAATAATATTTCCGGTTGAAAATGCTCCTCCTCCCGGTGCAAAATGCATTGACTCTAAGGTCCTTCCAAGGGCAGAGATTATTCCCAGAGTCATCGTCCCATCTAATCCCTGTGGATTACCAATAGCAATCACAGTTTGACCTACTCTGAGATCCTGGGACAGGGCCAAATTGAGTACTTTTAACTCTGTTGGTAATTGGTCTAATTCAAGAACAGCCAGATCAGAATCAGGGTCTGAGCCAAGAACCCGGGCCCTGGTTTTAAATCCAGATGGAAAATCCACTTCTAAATCAGTAGCCGATTGAACGACGTGATAATTAGTAACAATATGCCCTTCTTCATCCCATACAAAACCTGTTCCTAAACCACCCCCCTCCTCTGTGAGGGCACGGATAGCAACCACACCCGGATTGATTTCCTGATAAAGTGAGGGAAGATCACCATCCTCAAGGGACACTACGCTGATGGCCGGAGGTCTATCTTCCCGGATTGGTTCTGCCGATAGAGAAAACCATGCTTGCGGATTTATAGAACAAGCAAGAACACTAAGGACTAATATGGTTACAACAAGTAAAAATACCGATCGGTTTTTCATGATTTTTCCACCTTAATTGGATCTATAAAGAAAATAGACTCCCTGTATTAATATTCTTGAAGTGGTTCCCAAAGTTTGGATGACTTAAATTCCTGACTATAAGATACAAAATTTGGGAAAACCTTACTTGAGATTATAGCTTTTAGAAGTTGTCCACCCGGTTGATTTAATAAAAATATTATATATCAAACGGGAATTATCGGAGGGAAGTGTGTAGTAGATATTGTCAATTATAAAGCTTGATACTCTTTCAGTCATAATAAAAAAAGCCTCCTCAAACAGTTCATCCTGTTTGAGGAGGCTTTTACCAAAGGAGGAAACAGTGATAAAACTTCAATTATCTCCCGTCTCAAATCCAATCATAACAGAACCCAATATAGGCGTAAAAGTACAAGCTCATGGAAAATGTATGACCTTCATCACATCCCCAATTTCTATTATTTTTTTTGGGTATTTTTTTTGCTGTTTTTCCAAAAAAACCTCAAATGAAATTCACCTGAATAACTATATCGAGGATACAGTAGAACTGGGTGATTTTTTATCCTATTGCCTTTTATCACCGCCTGTTGTAAAATCGGTTTCTACTCTTTTTGCCCTCGTAGCTCAGTGGATAGAGCACTTGCTTGCGGAGTAAGGGGTCGCGTGTTCGAATCACGCCGAGGGTGCTTGAAACGGAGCGGGAAATCCCGCTCTGTTTTTTGTACAATAATTCCTGCCAGTTAAACTGTTAATTGAAAACAAAAATATTCTCTCACCCGAAGAGATCTACCTGGTAGAACTGTGCCTGGTGATCGGTACACAGATGGGTCCCGGCACCCTTACCATCGCCTGAATTCACGGAATGTATGCTAAACCATACCTCATTAAGATATATCACATCACCGTAACCTCTCTTTTGGAAATGTGTTGTATCTTTTGTAATTAAAAGATAATCCATTTTTCTGAAAGAGAGGATATATGTCTAAAGTAGCCATTGTAACTGACAGCTCACCAAATATACCTGAGCATATTGTCAAAGAAAACAATATTCACGTTGTTCCGCTGACCGTGATCTGGGGGGAAGAGACTTATTATGATGGAGTAGATATTACTCCAAAAGAGTTTTATGATCGCCTTAAAACGGCAAAGGTCATGCCCAGTACATCTCAGCCCTCCGTGGCAGATTTTGAGGTGCTGTTCCGGTCTCTCTATAATGAAGGGTATGAAATCCTTGCCGTTCTAATATCTGAAGATTTGTCGGGTACGGTATCTTCTGCTACCCAAGCAAAAAAATTACTCCCGGATGCAAAAATTGAAATCGTAAATTCAAAAACACTGGCGATGGCCCTCGGTTTCCATGTTTTGGCTGCTGCCAGAGCTGCTAACCAAGGCACCTCTTTGGCAGAATGTAAAAGGATTGCTGAGAATGCCCGAGAGCACTCAGGAGTCATCTTTGTCCTGGATACCCTGGAGTTTTTGCATCGAGGAGGCAGGATCGGAGCCTCAAAACGGTTTATGGGAAGTTTATTAAATGTTAAACCTGTCCTTGCAATTGAGGAGGGATTGATAATCCCTCTTGATTCAGTCCGGACACAGAAAAAAGCCCTGGAAACAATTGTGGATTTAATTGTAGAAAAGGTCAGCGGATATAAAACAATCCGATTGGCTACTCTACACGCAAACAATCCGGATACAGCCAAATTAATACTGGATGAAGCCTCAAAGAGAGTTTCCCCGCAGGAGACAGTATTTTCTGAACTAAGCCCAGTAATTGGGACCCATGCCGGTCCTGGAGCAGTTGGATTGGCATATCTAGTGGAAGATTAAAACAGAAACGATCTTAAGAATTGTTCGTTAAAACGTCCAGCCAGCCTGCTGGACGTTTTATTTTCTTCGATGGTAAACTTATCCATGGTATTACTCTCACTCGGTTTTAAAGGCAGAGCTCCCCATGGAACATGATAATATAATCAATCCATCCCTGACCCCTCCTCCACAAGATGACCTAAAGATACTTACCCTTGATGCAGAAGCATATCCTGATGGCAGAAGAGTAAGAGTAAAACTGGTATTATCACCCTTCCTCCAGGGACCGAATGCTGAGATAAGTTTATCGAACCAGGATGATGAACTACTTGCATCGATCAACATTGTCAACATATTCATCCCGGAAAATGAATTCACCCTCCATATCCCCAAAAGCAAGAGCCTGCCAGGCAGATTTACAGTAAATGTCGAAGTATTTTATGTCGAGGAAGAAGAAATCGAGCAGGATGGGGAGACGCAATTCAATTTAAAAAAATCCCTGGTCGACAGCACTTCAACCCCGTTTACCCTCCCGTGACAATTCCATATCCAGCCGACTTTATCACTGAAATCAACCGACTTCTAGGGGATGAATCCTCGCTATTTTGGGATTCACAAAACTCATCTCCTCGATCAGGCTTACGAATAAATTCACTCAAGACAAATCTGGATTTAATCAAAAAAATCCTGCCTCCTGGTAGTAGTGATATACCCTGGGCAAAAGATGGTCTTCAACTCCCACTTGATGTCCATCCAGGAAAACATCCCTACCATTCTGCAGGTCTTTATTATCTTCAAGAGCCTTCCGCTATGGCGCCAGTTGCAGCACTTGACCCTCAGCCGGGAGAATTGATCCTTGATCTTTGTGCTGCTCCCGGGGGAAAATCTACCCAGATTCTGTCGTTAATGAAAAACAAGGGGCTCCTGGTAGCAAACGATTCTAACCCCCGAAGAGTGCAAGCATTGGCACGAAATATAGAACGCTGGGGAGGACAAAACTCAATAGTTATCAATGATGTCCCAGAAAGATTGGTGGATCATTTTGGCCCGATTTTTGATCGTGTTCTGGTAGACGCGCCATGTTCTGGGGAGGGAACCTTTAGGACAGATGCCAGAGAAATTAAACAATGGTCACTAAAATTCAGCAAACGCTGCGCCAATATTCAGGATGAAATTCTCTGGTTTGCCGGGAAATTGGTTAGACCCGGTGGAATTCTGCTTTATTCAACCTGTACCTTTAATCAACTCGAAAATGAGGGCTCTGTTTTAAGATTCCTCCAGGCTAATCCCGATTTTCGGATTGATCCTATTCCCATCCAGACCGGATTTCAAAATGGTATTCCATTTTCAGATCAGGATCCAAAGGGTTTAAGGGGAGCAATCCGGATCTGGCCTCATCTAGCATCTGGAGAAGGTCATTTTTTCTCCAGGCTCAAGAAATCAGGAGTAATTTCTGAGCAAATTTCCCGCCAAAGTACATCAGCTGGAATATCTGCTGAGAATCAAGGTATTTATAAAGAATTTTTTAATTCCACGCTGAAACATACTGAAAGAACAGAGATCATCTCACCTGAGAGCTCTGATTTAGCTTGTTACGGGAACCAGCTCTATCTGAGACATTTTCCCTCACTTCATTTAGAGGGATTAAAAATATATCATTGGGGATGGTATATCGGGAGATTTTCAGAGAATCGTTTTAAACCCAGTTCTGCCCTGGCGTTTGGGTTAACCAAAGAGGATATACAATTAGTGATAGAATTGCCATTAACAGATCCAAACTTGCTATCTTATCTCCGGGGATCGCCAATTACCTATCCCGGAATTAAAGCGAAAGATAAAGCCTGGGTACTGGTAACGGTGGATGGATTTCCTCTTGGATGGGGAAAAATTGTTCAGGGCAGGATAAAATCCCACTTCCCAAATTGGCTGCGTCAAGGTTAAGCATTCTTTGAGACAAAAATATATGAACACTGACGCTTCAGCAGAAAATAAAAATCAACAACCAGATCGAAAATTCCCCTCAACATTGATCTTGATGATAATCGGTGCAATTTTATTGATCGCCGCGATTATCCTCTATCCAGAAGCTCGCAGCAGGATGGAAGAACAGTCTTCTGCAAAGCTATTAGAGTTAAGCTTGACCCCGGAGGCAGCATCCAGAGAGGTCGCCATCCCAGAAACATCTACCCCAACTCCCATTATTACATCACAACCAGATCCATCACCAACTCCTCTTGTAGTTGGTTATCCTTCCCAGTTTGGCACATTAGTGCTATCAATCCGGGAAGGAACAGATATCCACTTATTTGCCTACCAACCATTATTCGAAAATTCTGATGAGGGCACATTGACTGCTTTACCCTTAACGCGCATCACTTCCGGGAACCAGCAGGATATCACCCCTTCCATTAATCCTGATGGCACAAAAATAGCCTTTTCATCTAACAGAAATGGATTCTGGGATCTTTACATCTTAGATTTACTCACTGCTGAAATCAAACAATTAACTGATACTCGGGCTTATGATGGTAATCCAACCTGGTCTCCAGATGGACAGTGGCTGGCTTATGAGAGCTATCACATCAACAATCTGGATATTTTTATTCAGGATATAGATCAAGCCCAGGGACCTATACCGCTTACAAATCACCCAGCTGCAGATTTCTCTCCCAATTGGTCCGGTCAGGGACGAAGAATAAGTTTTATCACAACCAGAAATGGAATCCAGGAAGTCTGGTATGCAGACTTGGATTCAACTGAGAATGATAAAGCTGTCCGAGTAAAAAACCTTCCGGGTGTGAGTATAAATCATCCAACCTGGACCGCCGATGGCAGGTATCTGTCCTGGTCAATAATTACCGAAGAAGGGAATCACAGCCTGGTTACCTGGGATTCAGACCGGCCGGAGCAGGACCCTGTCCTGACAGGTACTGGGGATTGGCCACTCTGGGCAGGTACCGGAGAGTTACTGTATGCCCTGCATGTGACTCCATATGATACCTACCTTACAGCATATCCGGGTATAAATAATACTTTTCAGGTAATGATGCCGGCAGTTAAAATGCCCGGGCACGTTTCAGGATTTAGTTGGGCAGAAGGGATAATCATTCCTGCCCCCTTAGAGGCAGCTTCTAAGGCAAATCCAACCCCGATCTGGAATCCAGCTCCTCAGCAAGATGAAGATCAAGAAATCATCAAGAAAGATTTAATCCAAATACGAAATTTATCCGCACCATATCCTCATTTTAATCAAGATGCTATCGACTCGTTTATCGCACTCCGGCAAGAAACCAGTACTCTTTCCGGCTGGGATTTTCTTTCAACCTTGGAAAATGCTTATATCCCTCTAACTGAACTCGTTGACCCGGGAGATACACCAAATTGGTTGTATACTGGTCGAGGATTCCTGGTAAACGATCTTCCCAGACTGGCAAATTGGATGATTGTTGTCCGGGAGGATTTTGGTTCTCAGACCTTCTGGCGGCTATTTATTCGTGCCAACAAACAGGATGGCTCACAGGGTTTACCTCTTCACAGGTTCGCCTGGGATATCAACGCCAGATATTCTGGGTCAAATATGAATTACGAGAATGGAGGTGCCCTTTCAAAAGACATCACTGAAGGGTACTGGATTGATTTTACTGAGTTGGCAGCAGTTTTCGGTTGGGAGCGATTCCCGGCCCAATCATATTGGCAATACACGGAATCCGCTGCCCGATATCAATACTTTGCCTTTAAGCAGGGACTGAGCCTGCAATCCGCGCTGCTAGAATTGCATTCACAACAATCCATTCAAACAATTACTGGCTCTGCAAATCCCTGAATTAATTATGGATCGATCACAATCGGATAATTTATACCATTTCAGATATCGTATTCTGGTCAGCCTTACGATAGCAGGGTTAGGGTTGCTGAACGCCTGCGCAATGAATTTCGAATTTAGTGGTACTGACCTATCTTCCCTAACCCCCACCGCAAACGTACCAACCTCCAGTTTCACTCCCTCTGATCCAGCAGAGACTCAAGTGAGCTTGAATTTGTCAACTCTCACCCCCACAATTGAACAGGAAATCAGTTCAACACCTGAACCAATCCCATCAACCCCCGATTTTTCAGATCCTCCAGATCCCCAAAAATCATTTACTGCCTGGAGACCACCCGTATATCCCGTTCCCTGGATACCAAGTCCCCAAGATCACTTCTATTTTAATAATCCAATTGCAGCCTTTGATATTGAATCAGCATTTTCTACTTACGGCTATGGGGATGTGTTTTTTGAAGATGTAGTTCACACAGGTATTGACATTCCAGGTGATATTGGAACACCGATTCTGGCTGCAGGAGATGGAAAGATCATTTACGCAGGTTTGGGGATTTACCGGGGAGGAGATGATGTGCATGATGATCCTTATGGAAAAGCTGTTGTGATTGAACATTCCTTTGGATACAAGGGAGAACCCCTCTTTACACTCTATGCCCATATGGATGAGATCCTTGTTGAAGAAGGGCAAGTGGTAATCGCAGGATACCAAATCGGTTCAATGGGAAAAACGGGAAAAACAACAGGTCCCCATCTTCATTTTGAAGTTCGTGTGGGGAAAAACGAATATTTCTCTTCCAGAAATCCTGATCTGTGGATATCACCCCCTCAAGGCTGGGGAATCCTGGTAGGACAAATTTTAACTTATGGAGGCAGATTATTGGAACAACAACCAGTTTACCTCTATCGGATGGGGGAAACAGATCCTCAAGATGAATCTTCAGACCAATTGTGGATCGGGAAATCCTATCAAAACCAAGCTATTAATCGCGATCCCTATTACCTGGAAAATCTTTCAATTGCAAATATTCCTGCCGGAACCTACATGGTTTCAATTCCTGTTACATATATTGGATATTCCTACCAGGATGTGATTGAAATCCGCCCCGGTCAGGTCACGTTCATTAAATTTAATCTTTGGCGTGGATTTACAGGAAAAGCTCCCCCAACACCAGAAGTATTCTTTTCACCTTCCCCTTGACGTTTAGAACATTTGTGCTACACTAAAATAACGCACGCCTGGGGGAAATATATTGTATTCGAGGAGGATGGTATGGCGGAAGATCCACGGAAAACAGCATTAGATAAAACTCTGCAGGATATCACAAAACGCTTCGGGGAAGGAGCTATCATGAAGCTTGGTGATGCACAGGGTATGGCGGTTGATGTAATTCCTACAGGTACTTTATCCCTTGATATCGCTCTTGGCGTGGGTGGAGTACCCCGGGGTCGAGTGACAGAGATTTATGGACCGGAGGCCTCTGGAAAAACCACTATTTGTCAACATATTGTTGCTGAAGCACAAAGACAAGGCGGAACAGCAGCTTTCATTGATATGGAGCATGCTCTTGATCCTTCCTATGCTGCCAGAACGGGTGTTGATATCGATAATCTATTGATATCCCAACCGGACACAGGCGAACAAGCTCTTGAAATAGCTGAATCATTAATTCGTTCCGGAGCCGTAGATGTGATTGTGATCGATTCAGTCGCGGCCCTGGTTCCCCGGGCAGAAATTGAAGGGGATATGGGAGATTCCCACATGGGATTAATGGCTCGACTGATGTCCCAGGCTCTCAGAAAACTCTCCGGCGCTATCAAACAAACCAATACCTGCCTGATATTCACAAACCAACTCCGGGAAAAAATCGGGGTTGTATTTGGAAATCCCGAGACTACTCCTGGCGGTCGCGCACTAAAATTTTACAGCTCAGTCCGGATGGATGTTCGTCGAATTCAATCCATAAAATCAGGCACCGATATTATTGGGGGCAGAATCCGGGTCAGAGTAGTAAAAAACAAGGTAGCACCTCCCTTCAAGACAGCCGAATTTGACATCATGAAAGATGGAATTTCAAGAAATGGTGATATTCTAGATCTGGCTGTAGAGCTGGGTGTAGTTGATAAACGCGGATCATTTTATTATTACAGTGATGATCTTCGCATTGCCCAGGGCCGTGAAAACGCAAAAGAATATTTGAATGAAAATCCTGAAATTGCACTGGAAATCGAGGGAGAAATCCGCTCCCTGGTGATGGAACTAGATCAGCTTGATCCTGATGTGGATAACCCTGAAGTTTTCAATGGAGATGAAGCAGACCTCGAATAATTTCTTAAGAGAAGTTTGGATAATGTTGCTTGTACTCCTGATGGTTGGCTGTCAGGCAGGTCAGCCTGCATCAACCGGGACTCCAGAGCCGCTGTTTATCCCACCCTCATCCGACTTTTCCCCCGAGCAAAATCAGGATTCCCTACCTTCTGCTTCGCCTACAGAACAGGGAAATTGCGAAAATCAACTTCGCTATCTGAAAGACCTGACAATTCCAGATGGGACAGAAGTTCTCTCTTCTGAAAGAATTACTAAACGCTGGTTGATTATCAACGAAGGCAGCTGCAATTGGGATCAGTCCTATTCCCTGCAGATGATATCCGGTTTAGCACTTGGGGCAAAAAAACATCAGTATCTCTTTCCAGCTCGACAGGGCTCAAAAGCAATCATCGAAATTATGTTCACAGCTCCGGAGAATCCCGGTCGATATAATACCTGGTGGCAGGCTTTTGATGCCTCTGGAAAAAGATTCGGGGATCCGATTTATATGGATATCACAGTACTGAGTGAATAACCTGGAATGGAGTTCTCAGATATGGATCAAAACAAATCCAGTGTTGAACGCGTTCTGGATGAATTAGATAGTTTAAATATACCCACTAATTTTATAGAATTACCACAAAGCACTCGGACAGCAAAAGAAGCTGCCGAAGCTGTTGGTTGTCATGTCAGCCAGATTGTAAAATCGTTGGTATTTGAGACTGAAATCACGCATAAACCTATCCTGGTATTAACCAGCGGGTCAAACAAAGTAAATGAAGTTATTGTAGGAACAGTTGTAGGGGAGAAAATTAATTTTGCGTCTGTTGAGTTTGTGCGTGAGGTAACTGGTTTTGCGATCGGGGGAGTTTCCCCTTTTGGCTTGAAAGGGAAAATTAGAACCTTCATCGATCAGGATTTGCAAAAACACCCCTTGATCTGGGCTGCCGCAGGATCACATCATGCAGTCTTCAGCATCTCCCCGGAAGATCTGGTGAAGGCAACCAAAGCTGAAGTGATCAAAGTCCAATAATACCGAATTTTTTCTTTTCTGTTTTACCCCAATAATGAGTATATCAACCAACTGAAATAGCTTCCTTCATAAGTTTCTCAATTTCAAGTGGAATACCCTTCTGGGGATCAAGATTTAAAACAATTAAATTATTATGACATTTATCAACACAGACTCCGCACCCAAAACATGCCTCCCGATCAATAGTGGCTATTTCATCTACCATCTGGATGGCTGAAAACTGGCAGAATTCCTGGCAGGTTCCACATCCTTCACATAATTCTTCATTTATTTCCGCAGTGTAACCCGATGACATAAGCATGGGAGTTCCATTCCTGTGGGCTTGAAAAGCTCCACAGCAGCAGGCGCAGCAATTGCAAATGGCATAAAAACGGTTAAGCATGGCATCTTTGAAAAATGCGTGACTTACATGTCCCCTTTCGTGTTCCGCCTGGAGGATTTCCATCGCTTCCTCGGATGATACCAGGCGAGATTTTTCCGGTTGATGTTCAAGGATAAAACTAGCAAATGGATCACCAACTATCAGGCAAACATCCAGAGGTAAGCAGGGATTTTCCCGTGATAATCGGCAGGGGCAATCCAGGGCGACAATCCGCTCAGGATTTAGCATAATGATATCTTTCGCCTGGGAATAAGGAATTATTGTTTCAAGGTCCTTAAGAACGATTTCTTCCTTAATATTCACCAATTTTTTTGCTTCATTTATAGGAACAACTTTCCCATGATAAGCATCCGCCCATGCAACTCCACCATCCACAACATGATTATCCGAAAATGGTGTAAGAATCCTGGACAAGCCCAGAAATAATGGTTTAAGCAATCGAGCCAATTTATGTTCACCTAAAGCAACACCAATATAAAGGTATGGCCAACGAGAATATAAATAACCATGTAAAAAATCGTAGAGTGAATAATCCTCAGTAATCTTCCCTTCTTGATAAAACGTTTTTGTGGATTGTTTCATAAGGCCTTTGTTATTGGTGCCCAAGTTAATCCCTCTGCTGGGTTTTTCCAGCTTTATCAATTAGATTATTGGTATTGTAATGCATCGTGGGCATTACCGGACATAAAAAAAAGCTGAACCCAATCAATTTCGATCAGGATTCAGCTTCATTATTCGTCCACGATTTATCGATACTTTTGAGGAAATTTTTCTCTCACATTAACCTGCAGCGGCAGCTGATTGATCTTGCCAGCTTTTACTAACCAGACAATAAGAAAAAACCAACAAAGTAATTGGTAATTGATTAAGAATCCTGAACATTGCCCCCCGTTTAAACACTCCCCGGGGCTTAATATCACAAAGAATTTGATCCCGTTCATTTCTTAAAGTCCAAATCCTGGAAAAACCTTTTCCTGGAGAAAGCAGATAGTATCCTTCCCCCAGGCCAAGAATAAATACCCTGCTCAATGCCTTGCGAGGTGCGGCATTAGCTATTACCACACCTCCCTGCTTTAGTTCATAATGGTTTTTCCAGAAATGGATTTTTTCAAAATCCAGGTTCAAATCTTCTGTGTTAGTAAATGTGCCTTTGGTCTTTACGGCATTCATAATCAGAATCCCTAAGAGATCTGTATTTGTCCCAAATACATGCTCCGTTTTAAATACTCCGGATTCGATAACTGCAATTACATCTGCTGATACAGACTCGTTATTCATCTACAGAATCACCTTCATCAGGGTTGGTTAATCTTTGGGCCATATCGGTCATCGCAGTCATTCCCATCAAACCGCCCAAGTTCATTGTGTCCACAGCGCTGGAGGGTACGATCACCATTGCTCCCTTTTCCTTTAAGCCCTCAAAGAGCATGTTCATCGCCCTTAAGTGAAGTGCGGTGGGATTGTTCCGGTATGACTCAGCAGCTTTCGCAAACGAATCAGCGATCTGTTCCTCACTCTCACCCAGGATTACTCTTGCCTGGCGTTCCCGTTCCGCTTGAGCCTGACGGCTCATAGCATCTTCCAGTCCAGCCGGGATAACAACATCACGGATTTCCACAGATTGAACTGTGATTCCCCAAGGGGTGGTCCGATCATCGATAATATGTTGAAGTTCTTCATCCATCCGAGCTCTCCCGACCAATATATCTGCCAGTTCCATTTGTCCGATGATTTCTCGAAGGGCAGTTTGGGCTGCCCAGGAGATAGCTGCACGGTAATTTTCCACTTCGAGGGCTGCTTTTTCCGCGTCCCAGACTACCCAGAACAATACGGCATCAACATCGACAGGCACTGTATCTTTTGTGAGAGTCCTTTCTGCCGTGAAGGAAGTTACCATCACACGGTGATCTATCCAGGCGGGCAGCGTGTCAACAATGGGGATAATCCAAAATGGACCCGGTCCTTTTAATCCAACAAACCTGCCCAAACGAAGATGGATCGATTTTTCCCACTGCTCAGCCACTTTGAAGGCTAAAAGAACATAGAGACCAATAATGTTCAATACCAATAGTTCTAAAATGATCCAGACTACATTTATTCTCTCAATTGCCATCCAAACCGCAGCTGCAGATGAGATTATCACCAGGATCAGAAAAACAAAAACTGCAAGCCCATTGATCTGACTCTGTTTTTTCTCTTCGTAGCTAATGTTCAATCCTGTTGGTTTAATAACCATCTTAACTCCTCCTTGAATAATAAAATTATTGCTCTCCGTTCTTGTTCATCCAAATTTTCAGTTCCTCTTGATAGGCTTCCTTAATTTCTGCTGGAGAATACCCCAGGTTCCGGGCTTCCTCCAGGGCTGTTCCTATAATGGAGTGGAGCAATCTTTGCCGTTTACGTTCAATTTGCTCTTTGTCAGGCACCCCTGTAACAAAAGTACCTTTACCTCGTTGAGTGGAAATTACTCCTTCCCGATCCAATTCAAAGTAAGCCCTTGCGACTGTATTCAGGTTTACTCGAATATTGGCAGCCAGTTCGCGGATGGTTGGTAATTGTTCACCTGGCCTAAGCTGTCCAGCCGCTATCAGGGAATGAATCGTATCCTCAATCTGGACATATATTGGCACGCTGCTATCAGGATCAATTGTTATTTTCATAATTACCTATTGTATTAGTGTATTAGTACAATGTTATTATTACATGGTATGTTTAGTTTGTCAAGTTTTTTCTGGAAGATTCTGTAAATTGACGCTAATCCGTTAATGGAATACAATCTGAAAACTTATCTCAGCTTATTTAGGGATGAGTACCAGTCCCTGTTCCCTTATAAACTTCAACCTGGATAATAGAATGGCTGAAATCCAAGCCCAACGAATTGCGATAATCGACCTGGGATCCAATACAAATCGTTTAATTATCATGGATACCCGGCTAGGGTTCTCTTACCGTTTGGTCGATGAAGTCCGAGAAGTTGTTCGCCTTAGACAGGGGATGACTAAAGAAGGTCTCAGCGACGAAGCTATTGCCCGCGGATTATCGACTCTGCGCTTATATAAAGATTTTTGTGAACAAACCCGGGTCAGCCAAATACTTGCCGTTGCTACAAGTGCGGTTAGGGAAGCAGCCAATGGTCCTGCTTTCCTGGATAGAATCAGAGACGAAGTTGGAATCACTATCCAACTTCTGACTGGTGAAAAAGAAGCATACTATGATACTCTGGGAGCATTAAATGAAATCCCCTTAAGCGAGGGGGTGGTACTGGATATTGGGGGAGGCAGCATTCAACTCAGTGATGTACATAAAAGGCAATTTATCCACGGTAACTCTGTTTCTCTCGGTGCTCTTGCCCTCACAGAGCGTTTCATTAAGCAGGATCCGATCTCTGAGAAAGAATATCGGGTAATCGAAAAAGAAATCTCCCGCCAGTTGGATACCATACCCTGGCTGACAGAGAAACAGGGGCAACCCCTGGTCGGATTAGGAGGGACAATCCGAAACCTGGCGTTAATTGAAGCGAGTCGGCAAAATTATCCCCTTTTCACCCAACATGGTTTTACCCTGAAGAGAGATTCTGTTTTAAAGAGCATTGAGCTTTTCCGTGAACTTACCTTAAAGAAACGCCAGAAAATCCCTGGAATTAGCAGTGATCGGGCGGATATTATTTTGCCAGGGGCAATGGTTGTCCTCGCAGTGATGGACCGCCTTCAAATTAATGAACTCGAATTATCTGTAAACGGACTTCGCGAAGGAGTGTTTTTTGAATTATTTTGGTCTCATTTAGATCCTCCCATCATTCCCAGCGTGCGCAAATTCAGCGTGTTAAATTTGGCCAGAAATTATTTTTATGAGAAACAACATGCCAATCATGTAAGTTTTCTGGCTGGCAGGTTATTTGAACAACTTACACCCTTACATGGCTATGACGAGAATGAGCGCGACATTCTTTATGCGGCTGCTTTACTGCATGATCTGGGGAGGATAATAGGCTACAGCAGCCACCATAAGCACACTCAAACCCTGCTGGAGTACAACGGATTGCCCGGCTACACTCCCCGCGAAACCGCCTTGATTGCCTTACTTTCCCGCTACCACAGGAAAGGTCAGCCAGAAATTTCCGATTACAAATTACTTCTGAAGAAAAAAGATCTGACCATCCTCTCCAGGATGGCTGCCATTCTCCGCCTGGCCGAGTGTCTTGAACGCGGTCGTAATTCAAATATTACTGATGCAATCGTCACCTGGGATGAAGACCAACTGCGAATCACTTTGATCGCAAATCAATATCCTACCGTTGAACTCTGGCAGGCAAATCGGAATGCCCTTCCCTTAATGGAGGATGTCTTTCAAAAAGAAGTTACGATAGACAGTTTTTCTCCCCCTCAAAAACGCATTGACTGAACCATGACATCAAAACTGTCAGGTAAAATGGTCACCGGATTGGTTTTTCTAAAGCTGGTCACGGATCTATATTATTCCAAGAATGAATTTATAGGGTTGATGCTGAAGAAGGATTACTCTGCGTGATGCCAGATGCCACGATTCTTGATCATCCATTCCTGAGAATTATAAGCCTCTTCATTTTCCCCTTTCACTACTGGCTCATAACTGCCATCTGCCAACATGAGACGAGCTTTAGTATTATCTTTCAGATGGATTCTTAGAATTTCATCCCGGATAGAGTTTTTTATTCCCACATCCTCAATTGGGAATAAAGTCTCTACTCTTCGGTAGAGATTCCTGGGCATCAAATCTGCGCTACCAAGTAAAATTTCCTCATCTCCTCCATTCCGAAAATAAAATATCCTGGCATGTTCCAGGAATCTTCCAACAATAGAAGTAACTGTAATGTTTTCACTGATCCCAGAAATTCCTGGACGCAGACAACAGATACCACGGGCTTGAATATCAACCTTCACCCCCGCCTGGGAAGCCCGATACAGGGCTTCAATACAGGGATGGTCAACCAGAGAGTTCATCTTAAACGCCAGGTATCCATCCCCGTTTTCCTGATGAGATTTTATTTCCCGGTCGATCCTGGAAATAATCCCTTTTTGCATATCTCCGGGAGCAACCAATAATTTTTTGTATTCTTCTTTCCGGGAATATCCGGTTAGGCCATTAAATAGAGCGGTTACATCCTTCCCAAGAGCAGGATCACAGGTGAAATACCCCAGATCTGAATAAACCCGGGCTGTTACATCATTGTAGTTCCCTGTTGCCAGGTGGATATAGCGCCGGATTCCCTCCGGTTCATGGCGGATGACCACACTGACCTTCGCGTGGGTTTTTAAACCTACCAGGCCATAAACAACATGAACCCCTGCTCGTTCCAGAGATCTTGCCCAGATTATATTATTTTCCTCATCAAATCGGGCTTTCAATTCCACCAGAACAGCGACTTGTTTTCCATTCTCGCGGGCATCCATCAGAGCAGCAACCACAGGAGAATCCGGACCTACCCGGTATAAAGTCATTTTGATTGCAAGCACCTCCGGATCCCTGGCTGCTTCGCGGATAAATCGGATCACCGGATCAAAACTATCATATGGGTGATACATTAAGATATTTTTTCTTCGGATGACAGAAAACATACTCTCTTCAGTGGATAATGCGGGAGGGATAGCGGGTTTAAAAGGCACGTCTTTTAATTCGGGTCGATTTATTCCCATTAACTCCATTACGTCACTTAACCCGATTGGCCCATCAACAACGTAAATCTGATACGATGCCACATCCAGGTTTGTTTGTAGGATTTCTCGAACCTGATCCGGCATGGATTTATCAATCTCCAAGCGAATAGCAGATCCAAATTGTCTCTCACGGACACTTTCCTCAATTGCGGCCAATAAATCCGAGGCTTCATCTTCCTCAATTTCCGGATCTGCATCCCTGGTTACACGAAATGGATAAGCAGCTTCAATCTTTAATCCGGGGAACAGAAGATCAAGGTTTGCTTTTACAACTTCTTCCAACCAGACAAAGTTAGTTAAATTACGTTCATCCAAGCCCAATTCTTGGAATTCATCGGCTTTTTCCTCACTGGGGATAGAAATCAATCTCGGGTAAATTTTAGGAACCTTAAGGCGGGCAAATCGCTGCCCGTGTTTTGGATCTTGAACTACTACTGCGAGGTTCATTGACAGGTTCGATATATGCGGGAAAGGATGTCCCGGATCAAATGCCAGTGGGGTTAATGCAGGATATATTTCCTTCTTAAAATACCTCCGAAGCAATTTTCTTTGTTTTCGTTTTAGTTGTTCATAATGGAGGATTCGAATGCCTTGTTTTTTTAATTTCGGTAGAAGATCATTCTGCCAGCAATCATATTGCTCATCTAGTTTTGGAAGCAATTGTTGGCGTATCAATGCAATTTGTTCCGATGGGAGCAGTTCATCTGGCGGTGTTTTATGTGTTGCGGCTTCCATTTGGCGCCTTAATCCAGAAACCCGGATCATATAGAATTCATCCAGGTTGCTGGAAAATATCGCTAGAAACTTTAAGCGTTCTAAAAGTGGATGGGTCTCATCCAGGGCTTCTTCAAGCACCCGATCGTTGAATTTTAACCAGCTTAATTCCCTGTTCAGGTATAAATCTGGATCAGATAGATCTTGCGGGCTGCTGCCCAGGATTTGTTTTATGCTATCCATGACCATTGTTTTCTCCAGTATTGGATACAAAGATCTTCAGATATTGAAAATGGCTGATTTTATTGGGAATATCTTTTTCTGGCGAGAAAATTTTACCACAACCGGTACCAGATATTTTCCACCGGGATCGGGTCACCAGCAAAATAATTTATAGGTTGGGATAGGATTTCTCCCGTCCCAACTCATATACAGAAAATAGCTGTTTGAAATAATTAGATTTTTTTCATTAAATATAGAATTCGGCCTGAATTATTAATGACCATAGAATCAGCAATCTGAAAATAGGTACCAAATACTTCTTCAAACCTTTCCTGGGTATAATCTACAAAAATATCTTTGCGAGAGGATAACAACCTCTGTGTTTGCGGATCTTCCTTGGGGACAAATTCGATTACCAACCATTGAGCTAGATCCACCATAAAACGCGCAATTTGATCAAGCGAAACGTTATTTGCTATCGCTAAATGATGCACTAAAGCCAATGCCAATAACAAATCTGGAGAATCTCGTTTGAACAGAGAACGCCGTTCTTGGTTATGCCAACCAAGATTTGGGCTAGGGTTCGTCAAATCGAGGAGAAGCGGTAATAAATTCTGTTCCTTGTCTGCAACACTCTGTCGATAATTGAGTTCAACTGCGCCAGGGTCGATATCAAAAGCAACCGTATGTATCATCTGTTGACTGGCAAGGCGGCTAAAAACTCCTGTATTAGCGCCTAAATCCCATACTGTTTCAGGGCGGACCCGTTCTAAATAGGTCGTTACGATCTGCTTTTTATGCTCGATGGAGGAGTCGGTATAATTATGAGTTGAGTCATAATCCGCCCATTCTGTCTCTTCGGGATTCCAATTCAGCTTTCTAATAATTGATTCTAGACTGCTGAGAATACCTAACATTCCGGTTTTATTAACTACCCGATTGGATGAATCCAAGTCAATCTTCTTTCCGGCGTATCTCTTCTGAGTAATGGCGTGTAAATGGATGTGTGTCAGCAAAGGAAAATTAAAACGTGTTCTAAATGGCAACAATTTGCTTGCAAGGTCTAAGGGAATGCCATCAATATAGGTTCTGAGCAATTGGTTTAATCTCACATCCCGTAAACTCATCAAAGCAAGTGGTGCTAAAAAGTGTTGACAGAACTGCCGGTAGGCAACCCATGGCTTGCTTTCTTCATATTTCTCAAATGAGAGGGAATCGATCAAAATTGGTTTACCCCGCCAGAATTGGATATTATAAGCACTGCTATCTTTCAAGGACATTTCATATTTCAGAGCGTGTTTTTGAAGAGCCAACGTGGTCAGTGCTGCATCTTTTAATTGACCAAAACACCACTCATAAGGATAGGAGATGAAGGGTATTCTTTCGGGACAAATTACCCGATAGACATTCTCTGAATCATAAGGTTCAGCATTCACTTCTTCATGAGGAATCAGAAGGCCATCGTCAACCAAGTTCTGATATAAACCCGACTTCATCAGCAAAGTATAGTCATCTTGATAACTAAGATTGACTTGACGATAAAGGACACCTTCCCTCCAGAACAAAAAACCGCTTGGGTCCCGAAACGAAGCCGATTCTCGCTTATTCTGGTTCATCCATCTCCTCCTTACCTTCTTCTCGCTGGCCAGTAAATAAATTTACCACACCATCTTTGATCTTTTTCCAATAGGATCGAATTATAAAAAACCCACCTAGTAACACCGCCAGGATCACTTGCAAGATTAAACTTCCCGAACCTGGATCCAGGTAAGCATTGGTTCCTTCTAATGGTGAAAAAAATAGTCCTGTTAACAACAATCCATTCATTTTTCTTTCCTTTTTTGAGGGTAATAGAGTTTTTATATATTATGTGAATTTGATAAAACTGCAATTGTACAACGGCGCCTATATTATCGCCTTATAGCGGGCGATGGCAAGTATATATTGAAATTATTTCAACTATCAATAAATTTTGGATCCTCATTTTATTCCGGTCGATATATTTAGTTCATGTAAAAAGACTTTATCTAAGATTATGGGATTTGCTTTTGATAGACCTTTCCTGCCCATTCACCAAATTTTACCATCGATGTCTGGAGAACAATCCTCATATATACCTGCAATGTCCATTTCATGTGATCCAATCATATAATCTAAGTAACAATAGATGGAGTTTCCCCCACTTCTGTAAATTTAGTGTCTGACATAGATAGTACACTTTTCTCGCTTGATTTATATACCCGATCCAAGCTGATGTGATCGGATTCACTCTTAAAAATCAAGGTGCAATAGAATAATACTCTAGTTTGTGAGTTCAAGTCATTCAGTAAAAAGAGCTTCGCCGTTGTGGATCCCACCCTCGATCACACCATCTGAGACATTACTTCCACTGATGCTTTTCCCATCATAATAGATTAATGGCTCGATTTTGGATTCAAGTAAATCCGGATCTTCAAAGATGTAGGCAAAGATCGTTGGGAACAAATCCTGCAAAACAGTAATATCATCATATTCTTCAAAATTTGAGGATGGCCACCTAATCGCCAAGAACGTACCAAATCTGTCCTGAATGTCTAGGCGAGAGATATCGGAAATTTCGTAGTCGTTCTCTGTGGATGTGCAGTTCTTAGTTAGATATGGCCCGTGATCGCCCGCTACAATAACAATTGCCTTCGGATCATTCTCGATGATCATCTCAATATCCTGTCGCATCACAAGGTTCGCCTCAGCCAGTCTCTCACTATACAACTCGATTTCATTGGGCCTGCAAACTCCCGAGTTTTGGCTGTGGCTCGGTATCCCCAAATGCATATATATGAACTTCGGTTCTACTGATACTTCGGAGAAGATAGTATTCTTATCCTGAGAAAAATCCCCCTCCCAAGGAACTATCTCGAAATTAATATCAAACCTGAGTTCGCCCATAAAGATGGCTTTTGTAAGAAGATTTACCGAAGAGTAAGGGCTGGGAAATGAATCGTCGTATCTAGGAACTGAATAGTCGTAGCTGGGAATAATCCCTCTAAAAAAATAATTACTAGAAAATACACCGTAAGTTCTGTAACCATATTTCTCTAGCAAGTTTTGAACTAACCCATCACCGGATACCCCTCTCCTTGAATTGCCATAATAATTTGTTGAGCAGTTGAGGACTCGGCTCATCGATTGAATTGAAGTGCATCCTACAGAATAAGTATGTGGATACATCTTAAAGTCTAGACCTTTCAGATATTGTTCTTGATCTCGGTTATCAATCCCGTAAGCAAGCATTGTTTCGTTAGCTACATATGCGTCATACACGAGTAGGTAGATGCTAGGGGTAATAACCGGTTCTCTGGAATCAATCAACCTGACAAGCATATTATCAGTTTGTTTCAGATCAGCTTTTGATTGCGTACCCTCTAGATTAATTATTTGGAGAAATGAGTTAGATGCAAAATTTACAGCAATCAGGAGATACAGAAAGTTTCGTAAATTAATTTTAAATAAGAGCCAACTAATAAACCATACACCACCTAGTATCAGTAGTTGAATCTTAAGAGACCCGATCTCATGCCACGAAAATTGCCTAGACAGTGACGCCATATTCGTGATTAAAAATGTAAATGCCATTCCTAAAAACATTAATGGACGAATCGAGTCGGTATTCCTAAAAAGGAGAGGAATAACGAAAATTAGAAGATATACAAACAAGATAAAAAAGCAGAAAATTAGTATGATATCAAACCAAGAGAGAATTTCCGAGTTATTAATTATGTACTGGACCACGGGGGTTAATGGGAGTAAAGGAAGTAAAAGGTCACCAGCGTACAATTCTTCTCTAGAGGTGCTGATGAACTGTGGTTTGATCCTTCTAAAGCCAATAACGGAAAAGAATCCAATAAATAGAAAAATCGTTACCGGGAGTAAATACTTCGCGGATCTCGTCACAAAGACTTTGTTGACTCCATCGGGAAGTACATATGAAATGGAAACGAAGTAAAATAACAATACGCCAATAGGGATAAGGATGTGGGATAAGAAGAAACTCGCCGTCAATACCTGCTTGAAGATAGGTCTAACTAACTTTTCAATTTTCACAAACATACACTCTCACTTTTTATAAAACATAATTATCCCATATTTCTTCTCTGTGAGAAATAAATAGCCTATCTTGCCCGGGACTGCCATATATAAAAAAAAGGAGTAGCTATGCTACCAGAAGACCTGTGTTCCAAAAACAGTATTTATTATGGCGGCTAAGATCACTTAGACAATAAGGAACACAACAAGAAGTTGTGTATGTATGCTGGTCCAACAGAAGCACTCGTTCCCTTGCTGCCTAATGATTGTTATCTTTCAATTGCGGGATAATCTATTGTCCGGTTATGTTTCAAGTGAAAAGTTTTTTATTAAGGTACTCTCACGCTCTAATGTCTAGATCTCTTTAGTCTTATCCTCCTAAGAAAAATTAGAATGAGTTTTGTTGGAATCAAGTCACCAATTCTTAGGTATTTATAGGCTTCGAGTGCAGTTAGAATGGAATTTATGGAAAAAATGGAAATTTTGACCTAAATCCTACCCGGAGTAGAACAATGGACATGATTTACCACTGTGTATCGGAAATACTCTTTCTCGTTTGATTATTTATAATTTGAGTAAATTTTCTTGAATTGATGTTTTCGGAATCTAGGACTTTATCAATTTAAGAGCAGATTATAATAAGTCTAAACCTTATTAAGCAAAATCCACTCAAAAACTATTTGAGAGGCAAGTCTGGAACTTCTCGATGAAGACCAGGTTTGCATTAAATTTTGAAACTTTTTTGATAGGAATCGGTACTATAGGTAGATGGATTTTCGTAAAATTCCTAGGCAGATCCAGGTTCTTTCATTTTGAGTCGGAATTGGGATAAAAGGGTAAATTGTAATGAAAAAGACCACCAGATTATTTACATTATTGGTGATAATACTTATATCCACCCTGTCATCAGGATAATTTAAAGGTTGGGATAGGATTTCTCAGAAATAGAAAAAGGTTGAGCAACGACAAGGAGCTACTATCTACTGTTATTTCAGTAAGGGATGATTAAAACAAGCCCGCCGTTCCAAGGTATCATTGTCTAGTATTTTCATCGTTCAAATCATTCAGTAAAAAGAGCTTCGCCGTTGTGGATCCCACCCTCGATCACACCATCTGAGACCGCTACCCCACTGATTATTGTCCTATCAATGATTAATGGCTCGATTTTGGATTCAAGTAAACCCGGATCTTCAAAAATGTAGGCAAAGATTGTTGGGAACAGATCTTGCAAAACAATAATATCATCATATTCTTCAAAATTTGAAGATGGCCACCTAATCGCCAAGAATGTACCAAATCTGTCCTGAATGTCTAGGCGAGATATCTCGGAAATTTCGTAGTCGTCCTCTGTTTTGGGTATGCAGTTCTTAGTTAGAGATGGTCCGTGATCGCCCGCTACTATCACAATTGCCTTCGGATCATTCTCGATGATCAACTCAACGTCCTGTCGCATCACAAGGTTCGCCTCAGCCAGCTTCTCGCCATACAACTCGATTTCATTGGGCCTACAAACTCCTGAGTTTTGGCTGTGACCCGGTAATGTCAAATGCATATATATGAACTTCGGTTCTACAGATACTTCGGAGAAGATGGTATTCTTTTCTTGAGAAAAATCATACTCCCAAGAAACCTTCTCGAAATCAATATCAAACCGGAGTTCGCCCATAAAGATGGCTTTTGTAAGAAGATATACCGAAGAGCCGTAGCTGAGAAATGAATCGCCGTAGCTGGGAACTGAATAGTCGTAGCTGGGAATAGTCCCTCTAAAGAAAAAATTCGTAGAAAATACGCCGTAAGTTCTGTAACCATATTTCTCTAGTAAGTTTTGAACTATCCCATCACCTGATACCGCTCTCCTTGGTATGCCATAATAACTCGTAGAGCTATTGAGGACTCGGCTCATCGTATCAATTGAACTACTTCCTACGGAATAAGTATGCGGATACATCTTAAAATCTAGATCTTCCAGATATTGTTCTTGATCTCGGTTATCAATCCCGTAAGCAAGCATCGTTTCGTTAGCTACATATGCGTCATACACGAGCAGGTAGATGCTAGGGGTGATAACCGGTTCTCTGGAATCAATCAATCTGACAAGCATATTGTCAGTTTGTTTCAGATCAGCATTTGATTGTGTGCCCTCTAGATTAATTATTTGGAGAAATGAGTTGGATACAAAATTGACAGCAATCAGAAGATACAGAAAGTTTCGTAAATTAATTTTGAATAAGAGCCAACTAATAAACCATACACCACCCAGTATCAGTAGTTGAATCTTAATAGACCCGTGCCCATACCACGAAAATTGCCTAGACAGTGACGCCATATTCGTGATTAAAAATGTAAATGCCATTCCTAAAAACATTAATGGACGAATCGAGCTGGTATTCCTAAAAAGGAGAGGAATAACGAAAATTGGAAGAGATACAAACAAGAAAAATAAGCAGAAAATTAGTATGTAATTAAACCAAGAGAGAATATCCGAGTTATTAATTATGTACTGAACCACGGGAGTTAATGGGAGTAAAGGAAGTAAAAGGTCACCAGCGAACAATTCTTCTCTAGAGGTGCTGATGAACTGTGGTTTGATCCTTCTTAAGCCAATAACGGAAAAGAATCCAATAAATAGAAAAATCGTTATCGGGAGTAAATACTTCGCGGATCTCGTCACAAAGACTTTGTTAACTCCATCGGGAAGCACCAACGAAATTGAAACGAAGTAAAATAACAATACCCCAATAGGGATGAGGATGTGGGATAAGAAGAAACTCGCCGTCAATACCTGCTTGAAGATTGGTCTAACTAACTTATCAATTTTCACAAACATACACTCTCTCTTTTCATAAAACATTATTATCCCATATTTCTTCTCTGTGAGAAATGAATAGCCTGTCATGTCCGGGACTGGCTTATAAAAAAAAGGAGCAGCTATGCTACCAGATGACCTGTGTTTCGAAAACCGTATTTTATTCTGATATCTAAGATCACTTCGACAACAAAGAACTCTACCAGCAGTAATGCAAGAATGCTGATCCAATAATTATTTTACGTAAGATAAAGTTGATAACCATGATGATGTTCATTAGGTCGGCAATTGTAACTACAACCAGATCAATTGCATGTTAGTTGGTCCGTTTGTCTTTCAGAAGCTCTCGTCCTCTTGCTGCCTAATGATTATTATCTTTCAAGTGGATAAGTATTTAATAAGGTATTCTCACGCTCCTATGTCTAGGTCTTATTAGTCTTATCCTCCTAAAAAATATAGTATGAGGTTTTGTTGGAATCAAGTCGCCAATTCTTAGTAATTTATGAGCTTCGAGTGCGGTGATCATGGAATTTATGGAAAAAATGGAAATTTTGACCTAAATCCTACCCGGAGTAGAGCAATGGACATGATTTACCACTGTGTATCGGAAACTAGAACTCTATCTATTTGAGAGCAGATTATAATAAATCTAAACATTATCAAGCCAATATCCACTCAAAAATTACTTGAAAGGCAGGTCTGGAACTTCTCAATAAAGGATCAGGTTTACATTAATTTTTGAAACTTTTTTGATAGGAATCGGTACTATAGATAGATGAATTTTCGTATAATTCTTCGGCAGATCCAGATTCTTTCATTTCTGAGTCGAACTGGGATAAAGGGATAAATTGTTATGAAAAAGACCACCAGACTATTTAGATTGTTGGTAATAATTCTGATATCCACCCTGGCTGCAGGATGTCAGTTAGAAAAAGAACCAACTAAGATCGGTGGTTTATCACCTGACAGCTCATTAGAATCAAAAGATTCACCCGAAGAGACCAATGAATCTATCTATGAAGTGGGAGACATCATTAGCATCAACAACACCATCCTGGTAGTCCTGGGCTGGGATCAACCACCGGGAGGAGATTTTAATCCTCCAGATGAAGGAAAAAAATATCTTGTTGTAGATCTAATGCTCGCGAACCAGGGTGAGAATTCATTCAATATTTCTCCTGTATTCCAAATGACACTCAAGGATCCCTCGGGTCAAAAATATAATGTCAATGGAAAAGCAAATCTAGCCTCTGGAAGCAATACCCCAAATGGGGAACTAAATCCCGGTGAAGTCATTCGCGGTAAAATTGGTTTTCATGTACCTGAGGATCTGGTTAATTTTATATTTGTCTATGAAGCCAACCTGATTGGGTTAGGAGAAATATCTGTTAATCTCGGAACCACCCCTGTATCGATAGATCCGCCGACCGATCTTGATCTGGCTCAACAACAAACAATATATCAAATAGGAGACCTGATTGATATATCAAATCTGGCGATCCAGGTTCTTCAGGTCAGCTATCCAGCAGGGAACGAAATTGTCAAACCAAAAGAAGATTATAAATTTGTGGCTGTTGATGTCACAATTGAAAATCGAGGGGAAACACCGCGGGAAATTTCCAGCATACTCCAGATGTATCTGAAAGATTCAACCGGACAGAAATATACCTTCCACCTTGGAGCTCAATCCATCATTGACAGTGGATTACCTGATGACGAACTCCAACAAGGCGAAAAAATCCGGGGGCAAATTGGATATCAAGTACCAGAAGATATTCAGGGGTTAGTATTTGTTTTTGACGCAGATATCTTTGGTTTTGGAAAGGTATTTATTGCCCTGGAGTAGCCTCGTGCTCCAAGGAATGTGAGTTCTGATGACGCCTTCCATGGGAAAGAATAACAATAGCCGCTTCTCCAGAGACAGGACATTTATTCTCACAGATTCCGCAGCCTGTACATTTATTTCGAATCACTTCTGGACGCAGCAGAGTTATTTCCTCACCTTCGGAATTGACTGCTTGGATTGCTTCTAAACGAATCGCTTTATCCGGGATTGGACACATCTCTTCACAAACAATGCATTGCTGATCTTCTGCCCAGGGAAGACACCTATCTTGATCAATTACAGCCTTCCCAACAACTTTTTGCCGTTTTTCCTCAAGGGATAACGGGGGTATTGCTTCTACTGGACACACCTGACCGCAGGCATGACAGGAATAATCACAATAACCAATTCTTGGAACAAGAATTGGTGTCCAGAAACCACCTATTCCTGCCTCTGGGACCGCCAATTGAATAGCATTTGTTGGACATACTGTACTGCATTCTCCACAGCGAATGCATTTTGATAAAAACTCTTCATTAACTACACCAGGAGGTCTGAGTAATTGGGGAGACACCCTCCCATAAAGAAAATTGCTTTCCAGCAACCCAACCCCAATCGCTGCCGTACCGAGTGATATTAAAGCTTTCTTCCGTTCAATATCATATGGCTGTCGTATCACTTCGGCTATTTTCGCTGGATATTGGATTGCTCCTCCCGGGCAGTCAGCAGCGCAAGCCATACACATGGTACATTCTCCCGGATCACAATAAACCAGTTCCCTGGTCTGAATCGCACCAGTAGGACAGGAAGCAAAACAGTTTCCGCAAATCGTACAGCCTTCGGAAATTTCACATTGAACCAAACTGTATTTTCCCAGAAAGCCCAGCAACCCACCCAGAGGACAGAGATATCGACACCAGAAACGGGGAGCGAGAATATTCAGGGCAAACAAGCCCAGGAAAAATCCAAAAAAGAGGGCTCCAAAACGGTATGTAGCCGGATAGGGGGGAAATACTGTCGGCCGGATTATGCTGTCGAAACCGCTGATAGCTGGTTGTAAAAATGAAATCTTATACAAGGAAAGTTCAATTGCAGTTACTATTTTATCCAGAGCTGGCCAGATAGCCGTAGTCAGTGTCCTATAGAATATCGTGATGGGATCTAAGAACAATAAGGATAAATTTGAGAGAACGGAAGCAAAAAGAATGACCAGGAGTAGGATATATTTAATCCCCCTTAACCATTCTGGGATTTTTGGTTCCTTCTTCTTCCAGGACCGGATGGGGAACCATTCCAGCAGCGTACCTACAGGACAGAACCATCCGCACCATACCCTGCCAAAAAGCAGAGTCAGGATGATGGTAATCAATGAGAGAAGGGATCCGGTCAGGAGCGCCCGACTTGCCAGTACCTGGGCTATCATTACCAGGGGATCCAGCTTCAGTGGAAGATTGATTAATTTACCTATTATCCCGGAGTCGGCGGTTGGGTTGAGATAAAACTCTCTTCGTGACCAAATAAAGAACACCAGGAAAATGATAATGAAGAAAATCTGGCTGTACTTTCTCAATTTGACCCACTGTTCGGGTGTAAATCCCGGACGGGGGTTTTTTATTTTTTCAGCCAACGTTGATTTCCTCAATCTTAAGCCGTTCTAGATTTTTTTCACCCAACCCCATTTTTGCAGCTTTATTTATATAAGAGAGATCATTGGGCGATAAACCAAAGAGTGTTGCGGCATAGCTATCTGCGGCAACAACGTCAGGCGAGGCAACAATTGTGTCAGCTTTCTTAACATCGGCTAAATTCCCACCGGTGGGACCATGGTTCATCAGCATCCGGACAGCATCTACGATCACGAGGGAGGATTTGACCCGGCTATTTAAGTCTGCCAACCGCTGACCGAGATTGGCATGCATCATCGACCGGTTATAAATAACCCCCATCAAATTTTTCATTCCTAGAGTCAATCTTGCTAATTCATGGTGTTTTGCTATCGGAACATTGATAAGCACATCAGCTTTGAGTACATCATCATAAATCCTGGTTGAGTTGATAGATATACCCTTTGGAATGGAAGTATCCACGTATTTTACATTAGACATCACCACCATTTTCCCACCAGCTTTATTTACTTCATCCTTAATTCCACTGACTGCGTAAGCTCGTTCCGCAGTTCCTCCAAAGGGAAAGTCCAGTACACGGACTCGTTTTGCCCCGGCCTCCAGTGCCAGTTTAACGATTGCTCCCACTACCCAGGGATTTGTTGTAGCCGCATATTTGTATCCGTGATAGGCAACACAAATATTAGGTTTTACAATCACTTGATCCCCTGATTTTACGAATCGGTTCATGCCACCCAGGGCTTCAACAGCTTTCCTCACCATATCTTCTGGATCTCCGTTTCTGGCAACAACTAAATCTGGATAAGCCATGGTTGGTGAAGGGGATGGTGTATCAACTGGCTCATCCGTCTGCTGGAGAGTTGCCTCAGGGGATAAAATTGTTGCTGTAGGATTTGGTAAAAAAGCGGTTGGTCCAATTTTTTCTGATGAAATTGATTTTAGAAGCAGTTTATCCTGGTTCATACATCCAGTGAGATAAATCCCCCCCAGGGAACCAAGACTGGCCGCTAAAAGACGTAAAAAATTACGCCTGGAGAGCTCATTCATAGTTACCTTCCTTGCCGATAAATTTATTTAACCAATAATCTTTGGTTTCCCAGGGGGATGATTTGATCTGGGTATTTCCCTAGATTGTACCCTCAATCAGATCTGTTCACATTCATTGTATTCCCGTTAAATTTATCAGAAATATCCTTAATTTTTCTTGTCACAATTCCAAAACCATTAAAAATAAAGATCCCGGGAGAAATACACTTCCCGGGATCTTTTAATAGATTAATAAATATTAACCTCTAAATGAGGATCTGTTCCAATTTATGTTCCTTCCTGCCATGAGCTAAGGTATTTCACCTGCTCTTCAGTCAGTATATCAATATCGATGCCCATATTCTCAAGTTTCAGACGAGCAATTTCAGCATCAATTTCAGCTGGGACCTCATAAACCTGGTTTTTCATTTTATCTGCATTCTTAATCATATACTCCGCGCTTAGCGCCTGGTTGGCAAAGGACATATCCATCACACTGGAAGGATGTCCTTCTGCAGCTGCCAGATTAACCAACCGGCCTTCTGCTAGCAGATTCAACCTGCGTCCATCAGGAAGCAGATACTGATCTATCATGGGGCGGGCACGAATCTTCTCTTCTGCCATTTCCTCAAGTGCAGGAATATTGATCTCAATATTAAAATGACCTGAATTAGAAATGATTGCCCCATCCTTCATGATCTCAAAGTGATGTTTATCAAGGACATGTATGTCTCCCGTCAGGGTGCAGAATATATCACCGAGAGGGGCTGCTTCCACCATTGGCATCACCCGGAATCCATCCATCACTGCCTCAAGAGCTTTTAGCGGATCGATTTCTGTCACGACTACATTGGAACCCATGCCACGAGCTCTCATTGCCAATCCCCGGGCACACCAGCCATAACCCCCTATAACAAAGGTTTTACCAGCCATCAGGACGTTGGTAGCTCGGATAATACCATCCATGGTTGATTGACCAGTTCCGTAACGATTATCAAAAAAGTGTTTTGTCATGGCATCATTGACTGCAACAACAGGAAATTCAAGCGCACCATCAACTGCCATGGCCCGCAGCCGGATCACGCCGGTGGTGGTTTCTTCCGTTCCACCAATAACCCCGTCTAACATTTCCCGTCGGTCTTTATGCAGGGTGCTGACCACATCTGCACCATCATCCATGGTAATGTGAGGTTTATGGTCAATGGCTGCATTGATGTGTTTATAGTATGTGACGTTATCTTCACCCTTAATCGCGTGAACCGGGATCTCATTATGCATTACCAGGGATGCAGCCACATCGTCCTGGGTGGAGAGGGGATTGGAAGCTACCAGCACCACATCTGCTCCCCCTGCTTGAAGGGTCTTCATCAAGTTGGCGGTTTCAGAAGTTACGTGAAGGCAAGCCGACATTCGGATGCCCTCAAAAGGACGTTCCTTGATAAATCTTTCCTGAATGGTTTGTAAAACTGGCATTTCTCGATCTGCCCATTTTATACGTCTGCGACCGCCTTCTGCTAATGATTTATCTCTAATATCAAAATTTTCCATTTTTACTCCAAGTATATCTATTTAGTTTCTTAGAAATTATTAGGTACTGATGCCTGTTGATAACAAATTATTTTCCCTCTAAGAGAAGATCAAGTTTACCTTGATCATCAAAATGCTCTCTGAAGCGTTTTATGAAGTTCTCCGGGGTGTAATGGTGGGATTGCGGCCCATCAACCTCTAAACAATAAGCAGCTGCCAGAGCGCCCATCTCAGCGCACAGCTTTAAATCGAGCTGGAAACTATATCCTGTCAGAAAACCTCCCCGATAGGCATCCCCAACACCGGTTGGATCTAGGATTTCCTCTGGAGGAACAGCTGGGATATCAAGTTCTTCCTTTTTTGTAATTACAATCGATCCAGATTCTCCCTTGGTAATCACTAATATCTCAAGGCAATCTTTGATCTCATCCAACGTCATTCCTGTGTGTTTTTCGATCAAGCTAAACTCATATTCATTTACAAATAAGGCATATGCTCCTTCCACTCCTTGCCTCAGTTCCTCTCCCGATAAGCGCACTGTCTGCTGACTGGGGTCGTATAAATAAGGCAAGTTCAGAGCCTGGGCTTCTTCAACGTACTGAATCATTGCTTCAGGATCTGTGGGAGAGATCACAACCATCTCCAGGGGATCACCCTTCCAGGAGCTAAGCTTAACTTCACCAGCATAGCTCATTGCGCCGGGGTAAAAACTGGCAATCTGGCAGTTATCATAATCTGTCGTAGCGAAAAATGAGGCAGTGAAATCATCCTCTATCACCTTCACTGCCGAGGTATCTACTCCTGTTTGTTCTAAAAAGGATCTGTATTCATCAAAATCCTGCCCAACTGTCCCAAATAAAATGGGGGATCCCCCCAGCATCGCCATCGTGTAACCAATATTGGGACCAATTCCGCCTCTCCGTTTGATCATTTTATCAACCAGGAAGGACAAACTGATGGATTCAAGTTTATCTGCGAGGAAATGGTCTCCAAAATGGCCTGGGAAGGTCATCAAGTAATCAAATGCAATCGATCCAGTTAGCCCAATTTTCATAAAACCCTTTTTGTATTTGGTTCTTATTTTTGTTCTTTAACGTAATAATTGGATTTTTTTATTCAAAATCCAGCTATATCTTACCACTGAACACCCCAATTCAAAAGTGCCTCAATCAAGTATGCTATACTCCCAACATGAAGCATATTGCCCGATCCGCATTGATCATCGCAGTCTTTTTTGGTCTGGAAAAAGTACTGGGGTTCATACGACATGTTCTAATCGCACGCGCTTTTAACCTTTCAACAGAATTAGACGCTTTTAATGCCGCAAACAATATCCCGGACTTGATTTTTGCGTTAATCTCCGGGGGCGCATTGGCAATGGCATTTATTCCAGTGCTTTCAGAATACCAGGAATCAAATAAAAAATCTCATATGTGGGATTTGTTTTCTCAGATCACCAACGGTGTTTTCCTGGTTACCACCCTGCTATCGCTGATCATCGCCTTTAGCGCTCACCAATTGGTCTCCTGGGAAATAGGCATCGCCCCGGGGTTCTCCTCCACCCAGCAAGCATTAGTCACAGACCTGATGCGACTTAATCTGATCGCAACAGTTCTGTTTTCTTTGGGTGGATTGGCAATTGCCGGGCTTCAATCACAGCAGCATTTCCTGGTGCCTGCCCTGGCCCCTGCCATGTATGACATTGGATCATTATTTGGCATCCTAATTCTCGCACCGGAACAGGGTTACCAACTCGGACCCATCACTTTACCAGCTTTCAATATGGGGGTTTACGGATTGGTATACGGAGTAATCATCGGTGCCGCGTTATTTATGTTGATCCAAGTCCCCGCATTAATTAAATTCGGATTCCGATGGTCACCAAAATTGAATCCGAAAGATCCCGGAGTAACAAGAGTCTTAAATTTGATGGGGCCCCGGGTATTAACAGTATTTTTTATTCAATTGGTTTTTATACTCCAGGACAACCTGGCTTCCCGATTACCCACAGGATCTGTAACAGCCCTTGTGTATGGCTGGTTATTCATGCAGCTTCCGGAATCATTGATAGGCACTGCCCTGGGAACTGCTTTGCTTCCCACATTATCCGAACAAATTACCAATGATGACATCAATAGTTTCCGGTCAACCCTTGAAAAAACCATCCGGATAATTACCGCTATAACCCTTCCAATAACAGTTATCCTGGTAATCAACCTGGGTCCTTTGATTCAAGTACTGGGTTTTACTGAGTCCGGTACAAATCTGGTTTTATGGACAACCCGAGCTTTCCTGGTGGGTTTGGTGGGTCATTCCCTGCTAGAGGTAGCAGCCCGTTCGTTTTACGCCCAACATAATGCAATAACGCCCCTGATTGCATCCGGGCTTACCCTGGTAGCCTTTGCTATAATGGCCATCCCCCTTTCCAGAAGTTTTGGAGCGCCGGGTATTGGTCTGGCAAATTCACTTGCTTATACCGGGGAAGCGATTCTGCTGTTTTTCTTGCTGTACCGGAGAATGCCTTTTCACCCCCAGTTGAAAAAAACTCTGCTTCGCGCCGGAGCTGCCTGTGTTATTGGAGGGGGATTAAGTATTTTGCTGCAAACCCAGGTAGGTACTTCTGCTTCAACTTTAATCAACCTGGCTATTACTGTGGGAATTCTCACTCTCTCGGGTGGAATTATTCTACCTTTCCTGTTGCCTGAATTGAAAGATTTATTAAATATCTGAAGGAAGCCAATGGATCAACAACTCTATCTAAAATATCTAAAGGAATTCACTTTAGAAGCCCTGGAAGAAGCAGAAGATAATGTTGCCCGGGCAGCCGATTATATTGACAAAATACCAAAACCAAAGTTTTTCATAAAGGACAGTAAAGAGAAGAAAGCGGCACTCAGCCGTGTAAAGAAAGTCTTCACTTCTTCCCGGGAACGCTCCTTATATGTTGTGCTGAAAAGCCTGGGATTTGATGAGCTGGCGAAAGAAAAACTGTAGGGGAATATTAAAATAAATCCCGGGAATCACGATTTGAATCCCGGGTTAAATGTTACGAGTGATCGATTAATATAGAGCTTCTATTCAAATGTTGTCTTGATATACCCACTTGATACTTCTTCCAGAATCCCTTCAGCTGAATTCAATTTTCCCGGACTGAGCAGTTCGCTGTTAATATCTGTGAATAACAATGGGGGAATTTGCTCTATCCCTGTCTCGGTTATTAAAAACTCCGGCCAGATTTCATTAAATGCCGCCACCAGATCATATTCCAATGAAGTAACCCAATTGTCCCGGTATTCTTCATAATAATCAGCCCCGGGGCCAATAATTAACTTATTATTATTGATTAGCATACGGTAGATATTTTCATTCCCAGTGCCGGGGGCGATATAAAAAGTGTTGACCGCCCGATCAATAAGCAAATTTACATTGGCTTCAATTTCGAGATCTGTTGCTCCAACCGGCAGATCAATATACTTTGGATAAATGTAATTTATCCCTGTCGGAGCATATTTTGGATTACAGAGTCCACAGAAGTATTTCACCCCCACCCGGAAACCCTCCCTGGCAGCCAGAGCATCATCACTTTCCTGGACACTCAAAACGGCTACTCGCCAATCTGTGGTGATCATTGCAGCGATATAACCAGCGATGAACCCCTGAACATCATAATCCCCACCTCCAAAACGAAGCACACTTAAATTCTCGAGAGGATCGACATCATTAAATCCAACAGCCAGGAATTTTGTTCCGGGAGCTCCCAGCACAAGGGCTTCTAGGTCTGGATAAGGAGGTAGGACAACTACCAAACGGAAATCATCTCTTTGAAAATCTTCCACAGTCATAGTTTCCAACACCTGGTATCGAAATCCCTCTGCTTTGATATATTCCCCTACCAAAGGATTCAGCTCTTCTACCAAGTTCGGATCAGAACCAGGTGGGGTCAAGAATAAACCGACCGGTGCTAAAGGGGTTGGTGTATCAATCGGTACTGCAGCTGGGGGAGATGTCTCGGTAGCAATCAAATCACCGTTTGGCACCTCAATATCCTGGCCTGAACTACAACCTGCCAGGATAAGAAAGATCAATATCAACCAGTAAAAACGTTTCTTCATTGCCAATACCTTTTCCTTCGTAAAATAACCCGATTTTATTTTACTACTATTTCCGTTTGAGGACTCTATCTAGTATAATTTAGAATCATGATTAGAATCGAGATTCCCGGTGGAGAAGAAATCAAAATTAAACATATTGTATTTGATGTCAATGGCACTCTTGCCCTTGACGGAACCCTTCTCCCGGAGGTTTCTTCCCTGCTGATGGAATTGAGAGAAAGAACAAATATTCATCTGCTGACGGCAGATACTCACGGAAAACAAGCGAAAATTGACCAGCAATTGGGAATGACCGCAACCCGTGTGAAAGCAGGGAAAGAAGCAGAACAAAAAGCTGCATTCCTGAAAAACCTCGGACCAGATCAATCAGCTGCAATAGGACAAGGAGCAAATGATTCCCTGATGCTTAAAGAAGCTAGGATTGGGATTTGTGTCTTGTCAGAAGAAGGTACTGCTTTGGAAACTTTGCTTCAGGCAGACCTCGTGACACCGAATATAAATACCGCCCTATCGTTATTTATCCATCCTACCCGGTTAGTAGCTAGCCTCAGAAAATAACCAAACCCTGGAGATATTATGTCTCTTCCAAAAACCGATCAATTCCCGGATGATCCAGAAGATTTGTCACCATCGCGCCGGCGGCGGGCAGATCGAGGGCTTGTTCCAGAAGATCTGGTATCAATAGCTGAAGATATCGAGAATCTGGCTCACAGCACTATTCCCTCTTTTGACTTTTTTCTATTCTCCCTGCTAGCAGCGGCGATCATTACTGCCAGCATATTAGCAGATTCGCCAGCCTTGCTTGTCCTTGGGGCACTTGCTGCACCACCACTAACCCCTTTTATCGGAATCTCACTTGGTACTGCAACCGGATCATTAAAATTTTTTGGTCAGCGATTCGCCGGATCAATTGTCGCCAGCGGATTTGTCTTTTTAGTCGGAATTCTGGGTGGCTACGCAACCTTTGTGCTAAAAACTTCTGGAATTCAGTTTCTAATATATAACGCCAGAGTTTCCTGGACCCACCTGGTATTGCTCATTGCCGGTACTATCTACTCCATATTCAGCATTAAGCGGCGGGGACAAATCCCGGTTATAGCAAGCGTTGCCCTGGCGTATGAATTATATGTACCCCTGGCAATTGCCGGCTTTGGTTTCGGAAGCGGACAACCTCACCTCTGGCCAGATGGATTGGTAGTGTTTGGCATCCACCTGGCAGTTTTAGCAATCACCGGGACAATCGTATTTATGCTTTTGGGTATCAAGCCGCTCAGTTTTATTGGGTATACTCTGGGTAGTGTAGTTGCCATCCTGGCAATTGTGCTGGTGATAGGTCTAAGCAGCGCGGGAGCAATCGTCGGGGGAAAGATTGCTATGCCAACTTTAGAGCCCACTATAACACAAACACCTACACCTGCACCTCCAACCTCCACGCCTACATTAACTCCCATACCGCCTACCTTTACCCCATCCCCAACTGTACCCACGGCAACCTCCACACCTTTACCAACGGCTACACATACAATCACTCCCAAGCCGACTCCATTTTATGCAGAAATCGCCGTCTCCGAGGAATATGCCGGAGCTTTTATCCGCAGCGATCCAAGTTTAGAAAGCCAAATTCTGACCTCCCTGGTAAACGGTACGGTCATTGAAATCCTTAATCCCTCCCCCTCCTACGATGAGCAAGGAAGGAATTGGTTAAATATTCGGTTTATGAATGAAGATGGAGAAGAACAAGACGGCTGGGTGATAGAGAATCTACTGCTGATCTCAACACCCAGTCCTGAGTGGTAACTCTTTATTCAGTCAAATCCTGGGGAAGAAATGCGCCAGGAAGAAGCTCACGAACTGTTTTTTCCTGAAGTAAATTTTCGTTCTCATCTGTCAGCAGCACTACAATATCCAAACCAAATTCCGATAATACCTGCCTGCAGGAACCACAGGGAGTACCTCCATTTCTGGTTGCTACAGCAATTGCTTCAAATTCACGTTCTCCTGCACTGACTGCACTAAATACCGCTGATCTCTCCGCGCAGATTGAATCTGGATAGGCTGCATTTTCAACATTCACGCCTGTGAAAATTTGACCTTTTTTTGTTAAGAGAGCCGCCCCGACCTGATAATTTGAATAGGGGGCGTAAGCCCTGGAGCGGGCCTGGTTTGCCATTTGGATCAACTCTTGTCGTTTTTCATCACTTAAGGCCATTTTTTTGGTCCTCCTCACCAACCGACTGATTGGCTACTTTTTTTATTCGTACTTTGTTGATCCGGTGTTCATCCACTTCTTCTACTGTGAACACTAAATCTTCAAACTCTACAACCTCTCCCTTTTGGGGTACATGACCAAGTCGGTAATAGACCAAACCACCCAAAGTATCAGCCTCCTGATTGGAGAGAGAGCTATCCAGGATCAAGTTTAAATCATCAACATCAATTCTGCCCAGAAATACATATTCATCAGGACCAATCACCCGGTATCTGGTTTCTTCTGAATCATACTCATCCTGAATTTCCCCGAAGATTTCTTCGATGATATCTTCCAGGGTAACTATGCCAGCTACTCCTCCATATTCATCTACCACAATGGCCAGATGGACACGTTTTTTTTGCATATCAGCCAGGAGCTCATTGATCACTTTGGATTCCGGCACAAAATAGGCGCTGCGTGTTAATTCTGTGATACTGCCCTGGTATCTTCCATTACTAGCGACTTCTAGCAGATCCTTGGCATAAAGTAATCCAAGAATTTCATCCACTTTACCCTGGTAAACAGGAATCCTAGAAAATCCTGATTCCACAAATTGCTTCACAGCATCAGAAAATGGAAGATTGGCTTCAATAGACAGAATATCGATCCGGGGAACCATAATTTCACGGGTCAAGGTATCATCCAATCGGAAAACCGAATGGATCATTTTGCTTTCCTCTTTTTCTAAAATGCCATCCTTGCGGCCTTCATCTACCAAACTCTTAAGCTCTTCCTCGCTGACCTGGTATAACTTCTTTTGGGCTTCCTCCAAATCTCTTGTAAATAGGAATAAAAAGCTGACCAGTGGAGAAATAACCTGGTTGATAATCCAGAGTCCTGAACCCATTCTGAGGGCCCACCCTTCCGGATCCTTTACAACACTCATTGAGGCAACCCATTCCAGTACTGCCAATAATAATGCTCCTCCGACAAGTGAAAGGCAGATCCACCAATTCCATTTCATACTTTCACCCCAGCTGAGAAGCCAAAGTAAAAATCCAGCCGAAAAGAATCGAGCTATCATCTGGACAATTTTTAGCCCAGTATCAACCCGGGAATAATTATCCAACATAGAATGAAACCGCTCAGTCTGCCTGTTGTTATCATCAAATTTTTGAAGCTGTCGGCTGAAGTGGATTTTGCTGAAAACCGATCGGACAGCAGATAAATATACGTCCAGAACCAACGCAACGATTAATAGGAAAAGTACAACTGTAATCATAGGTTTATTTCTTTTTCTTACTCGCAATAGATCTGGCAGGAATCCCCGCTACAACTGTATCGGGCGGCACATCCTTGGTAACAACAGAACCTGCACCAGTCGATGAGTTTTCTCCCAATTCCAAGGGAGCCACAAGCATCGAATCACTGCCAACAAATACACCATCTCTAATAATGGTTTGATGTTTTTTTTCCCCGTCATAATTACAGGTAATCGTACCCGCACCAATATTTACGTCCTTGCCAATTTGGGCGTTTCCCAGGTAAGAAAAATGACCAACTTTGGTCCCATCACCGAGGTAAGAATCCTTGATTTCTCCAAAATTACCAATATGAACCCCCGAACCGATATGGGCACCTTTTCGTAGGTGGCTGAAGGGACCAATATCCACTCCGTTTTCAATCTTAGACTGCTCAATGACTGAAAACTCAATCTCACAGGAATCACCAACCTGACTGCTAAAGATCCTGGTATCAGGACCAATGATGCAGTTATTTCCGATTGATGTTTTGCCTTGGAGATAAGTATTGGGCAATATCAATGTATCCTGACCAATTTCCACATCAGATTCAATATAAACTGACTCCGGATCAACCAGGCTGACTCCAGATAGCATCAGCTTTGTATTAATTCTTTTTCGAAGAATTTTCCCAGCCTCTGCCAGATGGACTCGTGTGTTAATTCCAATGAGTTCTTCTTTATCCTCTGCCAGGACTGCATCCACAGATAATCCTTGTTGTGTTGCCAGAAATACCAGGTCGGTGAGGTAATATTCTCCTTTGGGAGAAAGGTCCAGGCTTTTGAGATTTTCCCATAACCATTCCGATTTAAAACAGTACATTCCAGCGTTTAATTCAGTGATCTCAAGCTGCTCCGGGGTAGCATCTGCTTCCTCAACAATAGCCTGGATTTGCCCTTCAGAATTGCGGATGACTCTACCGAATCCCCGAGGGTCTTCTTCATGTACTGTTAAGATGGTCATTGGTCCTGAATGCAACTTCTGGGTATCAATCAACTGCTGCAGGGTCTGGCTTCGGACCAGGGGCATATCCACGTAATTGATCAGCACTAAATCTGATTTACCACTCAAGAGCGATTCCGCCTGGCTGACTGCATGACCTGTGCCGAGCAATTCAATTTGCTCCACATAGCGGGGGGTATCACCCAGGGCCAGGCGAATTTGTTCAGCGCCATGCCCAAGGACAATCACCGGTTGATCTTTAACCAGGGGAGCAGCAGATTCCAGGGCATAATGTATGATCGGTTTTCCCATTAAGGGCTGCAAGGGTTTAGGAAGAGTCGAACGCATTCGAGTTCCTTTCCCGGCTGCAAGAATAATCACATCAGTTGTCATAAACAATCCCTTTAATCATCGTTTTATCGTAAAGATTTCCGAATTCCAGTTTGAGGGATAACAAATTAGCGAGCGGCCGCGTTAATACAGCCCAAGCTCGCTTGAAGATTATTATCTCATTAAAATATTCAGGAGGGTCTTCTTCAATCTCAGATTTCATAATTCCCAGGCAGAGAAGCTGGGGAGCCTGGACTCGAACCAAGATCAAAGGCTCCAAAGGCCTCTGTGCTGCCAATTGCACCACTCCCCAATGTCAGCCAAGGCATTGTATCATAGGAATTTTTTACTGACAATGGAAACTGGATTGCCCCCTCCTGAAAAATTATCAGGAGTTGTTATTCTCTCCCCCGGGAACAAAACCAAGCTTTTGAGCCTGTTCAAATGACAAAGAATCAGCACTATCAATTTGCTGAAACTCTGATTCCAGCGATGCCGCCTTCCAGAATTCATGTACTTCACTTTCTTCAGTTTGATCCGTTTCAGGCCTATCCTTGGCAGCTGTTTTACTCTTCTTTGGAGCAGATTTCGATTTAGTCTTTTCGGATCCGTTTGCTCCCTGTTCAGATTTCTTGGGGAGTTCAGCTTTCACAGGTGTTTTTTTCTTGGACTTATCCTCTGCTTTGATTTTTGTTGAGCTTGCTTTTTCTGTTGTGGTTTTCTTCTTTGCTGCTGGTTTTTCAGTTAACCCATGGATAATCTGAGTGACTTCCTGAATCGCCAGATCCAGAGTCGTCAGCACCCAGGTAAGATCATTATTCTGTGTCACTGGATTGGTGATAACCATCATTCCATAATCAGCATCAATGTGAGACCAGAAAAGATCATATTTTTCCCCTGAGAAGTACCAGACACTATCTGGTTTTTCTTTTCCCAAAAACATGGAAATTTTTGTGGTTGTGCTGAAGGTTTGCAGCAGTAAAGGCATCACATGAGATTCATAAATTGTATCTGGAACAATGCCGGTTTCTGCTGAAATTACTCCTGCTTTTTCAATGATCATGATCGATATCGCGCCAAGTTCTCCTCGTAGATCTGCGATTCTCTCTGTGACCTTTTTATCCAGGTTTTGTTTGGTGAGTTTTATCAGAGGTTCCGGTTCATTTTCTGCCGGTTCAAGACCAATTGTTTTTCGGACTGCATTCAGAA
>Ga0255364_10021_pt2 | contig 42405 bp, 38 predicted proteins | sample ANMaggSSYBR01G12_FD_182087 | JGI IMG/M metagenome (GOLD analysis project Ga0255364, IMG submission 182087) | Sediment cell enrichment communities from methane seep in Santa Monica Basin, California, United Staets - ANME aggregate JGI... | ecosystem: Environmental > Aquatic > Marine > Cold seeps >...
TCATAATATATAAATAGGAAGCGTGATCCTCTGAGTTACCGTATAGGCAAAATTATTCCAGGTAACTTCACCCAAAAAACAACTTAAGGATCACGCTTCCTTGAAGAATTAATCTGTGAATGCCGCCAGCTCAATTTCCTTCCCTTGATCCTGGTAAGAATAATACGGGAACCAGGCGACCCCAAAAAGCTCTACCATGATGTCTTTTTTATAGGGAGTTATAGGAATCTCTGTGACCTCCTCCAGGATTTCCTGCCATTTCTCTTCCACGTCCCTGATTTCTTCCAATCGTTCTTTCTCGAGATCTTCAATTTCCTTTTTATATTGCTCAATCATATCCAGAGATTCTTTCACGTCGGCTTTCGCCTTTGTGGTCATCCTGCGCTTAGTGAGAGAGGTAGTCATTCTTCGCTGACGCCCAGCAAGAAGGCTTATTAAATTCTCGGCATGCGTGCCCATTTCTTCCAGTTTCCTCTGGGAATGTTCAGCTTGATCCTCTTCCAGTTCTCTTTCCTCCCGCAGCAGTCGATCACGGATAGTATCCAGTTTTTTATCAAAGGCATCATTGGCTTTCTCTCTTGCCAGTTCCAGTCCTTCTTCTGCTGTTTCGGCGCACATTCGGCGGAACTCGCCTTGCAAAACCTGGGGGCCTGCGAATACTTCCAGCTCCTCATTGGCCCGGACTGATACTGTGACTGAATGATAAATCCAATCCTGAAAATCCGTTTCAAATTCCCGCAATTTTGCCCCGTCGTTAAGAGGAGCGGTCAATTCATGGAAGCGGGAATCAGGAATCGCTTGCCGGTCGAGGGCATCCAGATCAATGGGATCCGAAAGCCTGTCTTCCCACCTGATCCTTCCCTGACGATCGGGATCGCTGATCAGCGCCGAAGTGACTAAATCGTAATCGAGATTGTAATTCCTCTTCAAAAAACGAACAGTTGCCTGGGCTAGAAGCACAGGTTTATAAATCACCTGACGCTTAACATCCTGGGGAGGGGAAATTCCTGCTTTATCCACCGCCTCCAGCAGGCTGAGATTGTTTGGCAAATAATATTCCTCAACGCTCGCTGGAACATTGGGCCGAGTACTTGACGTCTGGTCTTCCCCTGCCCTCTTCCCGGAAACAGCGGGGGCTGCCAGGCGCTGCCTAGCCGGGGAGGCAGGTTTGGCAGTGGAACCTTTGTCAGCGCCCGCCAGCGCATTTAACGCAGGAAGTTGCACCCGGGTTAATGGTCCAGTCAGATAGTTCATAGCCCAGCGGGTGTGGAACAGAACCGGCTGATCCTCGTGAACATTATGCAGTAGAAAAACCCTCTTATCCAGGGTTGATATCAATTTATCATAGGTTCTACGGTCCAGCCCTGGAGCTGCGCCTTCTAATCCATCCAGAAGACGATTTTTATCCTGCTCTGTTTGCAGTTTGCCGATAAACCAGGTCCCCGCATTGGACAGGGCTTTGTAATCCACATCAACCGGGTTCTGAGTCACCAGCACCTGTCCCACGCCAAAAGCCCGGGCTTGCTTCAGCATCCGCAGCATGGGAATTTTAGAAGGCGGGTTTTTTACCGGCGGAAGATAACCAAATATCTCGTCAAAATAAATCAGGGCCCTCAAAGAAGTGGAGCCTTTTTGCGTTCTCATCCAGGTCTCAACAGCTGAGTAAAGCAGGGTTACAAAAAACATCCTTTCAGCATCAGAGAGATGGGCGATATAAAACACACTGTGACGAGGCCGGCCATCTGGGGCATACAGCAAAGATTCGATATCCAGCGGCTCTCCCTCTATCCAGGATTGAAAAGACGGCGAGGCTAATATATTGTTCAACAGAATAGACAATTCCAGCCGTTCTTTTTCCGGGAAGAAATTTTCTATCGCCAACACACCCAGCTTTTCAAATGGCGGATTCTGTATTTGAAGAATCAGCTCAGATAAATCCAGGTCGCGGCCTTTACTCCAGGAGCTCTCAAAGATATTGCTGACCAGGATATGTTCTTTGGAGCGCACCGGGTCCAGATCGTCCAAACCAACCAACCCCAACAACCCCATCGCGATGCCGGAGATTTTTTCTACCAGGATTTCCCTATTTTCATCCCAGGGAATTTTTGGCGCTTCAAAAGAGGCCATAATATTCACTGGAATACCGGACTCCGATCCCGGAGTATAGATAGCAAAATGAGCCGCATCCTGGAGAGCTTGGACCCGTTCCGGTCCAATGTCCCATTTCGCCAGACCGTTTTTCCACAGCGACGCGGCATCTGCCGCTGCCTGTTCAATAGTTTTATCCTCCCGCCGTGCTTGATCCGGATTCACCCAGGGCAAGAAATCTTCAGGCCTTAATTCAGGAAAGTGGAGCAGCGCATTGGTAATATCGCCTTTAGGGTCAATCATTAAAGCCGGGATACCCTGCAAAGCAGCTTCTTCCAACAGATCAATACACAACCCTGTTTTCCCTGACCCTGTCATACCCACACAGACAGCGTGAGTGGTTAAATCATCCGGGTCATACATCAGGGGATCCAATGTAACTTCCCTCTTTTTGGAATCAAATATTCTTCCTAAATAGAATCGATCTGTTTGTTTTGTCATCAGATACCTCGTAAAATAATATGTTTTACCGGGGGAATATAATCATTCGGCAAAATTCTAGTTAACCATAAATGATTTTACCCTAACCAGAGGGTTTTTTTGTAGCTTCGTTTTTTCAATTAAAGACTACAAAAAAAATCTATTTCAATCCCCTTGTTTTCTTTGTTAAATCCACACCATCAAACACAGAAGCTGGCATATAATTGACTTGTAGGTAAATCCTTTTCCTAACAAATAAAAAAGAGTGGGAGATTCAGATGAGTTATAAGTTCACCTACTACGGTCACGGCACTTTCGGATTGGATATTCAAGGACACAAATTGCTGATAGATCCTTATTTCTCTGATAACCCGGCAACTAAAACCAAACCAGAAGATCTTGATCCGGACTATCTGCTGATTACTCACGGGCATGGAGACCATGTCGGAGATGCGGTGGAAATTTTTCAGCGGACAGGGGCAAAAGTGATTGCCAATTTTGAAATTGCCAGTTGGCTGGGCGAGCGAGGAGCAGAAGTTTATCCCCAGCATATTGGCGGCGGTCATGATTATCCCTTTGGTTATCTCAAGCTGACCCAGGCAATTCACGGTTCCTCTCTGCCAGACGGCTCATATGGAGGTATGCCAGGAGGATTTCTAATAACCACTCCTGACAATAAAAAAATCTACCTGGCAGGTGATACTGGACTCTTTGCAGGCATGTCCTTGATTGGAGAAGAAGGAATCCATCTGGCACTGCTTCCAATTGGTGATAACTTCACCATGGGTCCGGATGATGCCCTTCGGGCAGTTAAACTGATCCAGCCAAAATATGCCATCCCCGCTCATTACAACACCTGGCCCTTGATCGCCCAGGATCCAAAAGCCTGGAAAAAACGGGTGGAAGGGGAAACAGATACTATTGTCCACGTTCTGCAGCCTGATACCAGCATGGAATTTAAATAAGCAAAACCGATAGTTAAAAACATTCCGGAGCTTTTATAGCTCCGGAATATCCATTAATCTGAATTGAAAACTGTTAATAATTCTAAGATGCCGCAGGCATTCCAGCGATTTTTTTAGCGCTCCGGACAGCGCGCAGGATTGCCTCTTGATAAGCAACCGCAGCGTAAGCGCCGACAATATTCTGATCCATCTCCACTTCCCCGGCAGATAAAGCAAAGGCCGTGTCACCATCCAATAAAGTAAAAGCTGGCCTGATCGTCCGGGCCAAGCCATTGTGGGCCATTTGAGCAACCCTGGTGATCTGTTCCTTATTCAACTTGACATTGGTCGCAACAACACCAATCACTGTATTATCTGCAGCAGAGGCAAAACTCATCACTTTCCGGCCCACAAAAGACTTCATCACTTTAACTGTATCGGCATAACCCTTCACCCCTCTCGCGCCGGCAATGATCTCTGAACTTTCCGGGTCAATGACATCCCCAAATGCGTTCACTGCTACGATTGCCGCTACTTTTCCCCCACCACCGATATCAACACTTGCAGTGCCGATGCCGGATTTTGTTGCCATCTTCATCGAGAGGATTTTTCCCACGGTTGCTCCGGTTCCAGCACCCACATTGCCTTCCGCGGGTGAATCCTGCGAAGCGTTTTTGCAAGCCTGATAACCCATCTCCGCGTCAGGACGGACTTTCGGATCTCCAATCCCCAGGTCAAACAGCACTGCAGCAGGAACAATGGGAACATGAGTAGGACCCACATCGACTCCCATTTTATTCTCCTCGCAATAGCGCATCACACCTGCCGCGGCATCCAAACCAAAAGCGGATCCGCCAGTTAACAGCACCGCATTAACCTGGTTTACCAGGTGCATCGGGTGAAGCAGATCTGTTTCCCGCGTTCCGGGGGCTCCCCCCCGCTGATCAATTCCGCCTACAGTACCAGGAGGACAGAGAATAACTGTGCAGCCGGTTATCGCATCAAAATCTTGAGCATGGCCAACTTTAAATCCTGGAATACTTGTAAGCCCACCCATAGGAACCTCCAAATTGGGATATCAATTCTTTCCTACCATCCACTGGCTTTAAATACCGTTCGCAGCAGGTCTTTTCTTTCACTGGTAGTCATCGGCCGCGCCCTGGCATAATCTACAAACTTTATCGTCAGCAGCTCAGTGCTGATGTGCTGTCCATCATAAAAAACATGCCGGTCAATAAATGCCGTTGCAGTATTAGGAGGGATTTCATATATCTGGTCAAAAAATAAATTCCCCAAACCGTGATGCACGAAAGCATCTGCTTTGATTTCAAACCCTTGAGGCTGGTGTGCCTGGCTCCCGCTGACAATGACTGCTCCAGCCTGGGTGAGTTTTTTCGCATCTCTAATCTGGTCTGGTTGGGCAACATAGGTGTAGTATTCAAAATGCTGGAAGGTAGCAATCGGAAGATACCCTTCTTCCCGTAGAGATTTTATCTGCTCAGTCATCTTGTTAAAATCGCAGGCTACAGCTCCCGGGTATCCCGCGGCGGCTGTTGCGTAACCACCGCCTTTGGCATTACATCCCAAGAAAGCAATTTTATTTCCGTTATGCTCCAGCAGGACCGGCTCCTGTGCTTCATGGCGGTCGGCTCCTCCGCCATAGTATGGCCATTCCCGCTGCTGGTATAGCTCCAGGGTATACAGCATTGCCTCAGGCCCGTAATCACCAAAATGGTCTCCAGTTAGCTCTACCACATCGGTCCCAATAAATTCCATCAACTTTATATAGCGGGGATCACTGCAGAACCTCAATCCTTGTTGACTTGGGTTAGGATAGGGGCACCCGCTGGCAAACGGAACCTCATTGCTGATATGAGTAATATCCGCATTCTTTAACCAATCCTTGATATCCTGAGCCGGATAGTTGATACCCTTATCTTCCATTGTCCAGGCTGTGGCCCTCACCAGGGCTGTCACACCTGTCATTACTACAGTGGTCAGCTTTTCAGGATCCCTGTTGCTTGTGATCTTCTGCAGGTCATCCAGGACAACTCCGCTGTGAGATATGGGAACCGCCAGCATATACTCCTCAGGGATGAAATCCTTCTGCAGGGGAGAAATCCCATCCAGTTTCATTACCTTCCAACCCGGAGATAAATCCTCAAACGGCAGAATCGCCAATGAAGGCCGGCTGCTCCAGGCTTTTTCACTGATCTTATCCCCGGGGAGGATTTCAATGGCACCCGCTGCAGGCTCACCCCAATAGGTTGATAAGACTCCCTGCACTTCCTCGGTCATCAATAGGGGTTGGCTACCTGAAATGGGGTTTTTCCCACCTTCCCAGGTTGCCTTGAGTTCTGAGGAAGAAATTCCATCCGGCACGGTTGGAAATGGTGCGCTCAGGACATAAATCCAGTGGGTGAAGGGGTTCTCATTGCCAATTGTGATCGCGGCAGAAGCCTGATCCAGATGATCTGTTATTTCCATTGAAACCGGCAGATTCAACTGCGACCGGAGAAGCTCTGGTAGAGCCGGATCTATCCAGAGTAAATCGGGTTCTATTGTAACTGTTGCCAAAGAGGGAGAAAAATAAGTTGCCGTTGGAAGTTGTTCTCCAGGAGGAGGAACATACGGAGTTACAGTCTTGTAGGCGGGTGACCAGGGCAATGAAGACCAATTCAGGAATATCGTTACCAGATATCCCGCCAATATCACCACAACAATCAATGCGATCCAGATCAGGGATTTTTTCATTTTACAAAAAACTATATCCAGGTTTCCCTGAACACAGACCAATCAACAAGCAGGTTGTTCATCTCGTTGGTTAATAGGGAAAATTCATCAGTGACTTATAGGCAAGGAAGGGCTCAGAATAATTTCCCCCTTTCCGTCATAACCACCTTTAACTTACCTGCCACTTCCAACGCGCTGCCTTCTATTTGCCCTAACTTTGAGAGCAGCTCTTTGCCCTTATTCTTATCTTCCAGGGAGCCCAGGTTAATTCTGACATTATATCCAGCGCTGGTAACTGCTGCGAATGCCAGGTTTGCGCCAGCCCCGGAATCCGTGATGGCATTTTTATTTCCCAATTCAGCAGTTTTCAGGGCAAGTTCAGAAACCCGAAGAGCTTTCCCTGCTACAGCAAGCGGCACTGCCGCCGCTTTTAATATTGCGCCCTGAATTTCCTCCTTGCGATTCCGATCAGTTTTTGGTTTTCTATAAGCTGCCATCACCTGATTGAATGCTTCCGAATCTTCCTTGACAGCCAGGGTCAGCTCTTCCCTGAGTACCTCCGATTCGTTAAGAATATTTTCCATTTCACCCTCAACTTCGGCGTATCCCTTCTTACCAACGGTCAAACTGGCAACCATGGATACCAATCCCGCAGCCATCGCGCCTGAATAAGCTGCTGCTGATCCGCCGCCAGGAGTAGCTGTTCCTGCTGCCAGGGAATCCAGGAAATTAACTTGATCTTCCTTTTTTACAGCTGAGAGCATTTTTTGCTCCAGAATCTGAGCGGGGGAAAATAAATCCATCTGGGTATACCAGACAGCGGTATCAATCATTGCTTCTTGAGGAATTAAACCAACCAGTTCGCTGTTATGGATCCCAACCCCATAACGCTCTGCCTCTCTACGGATGGTTTCAACAACCCGGGGCAAGGGAGTTTTCCGGAAATTGGTCAGGTTCATTGAAACTTGAGCCCGTCCATCAACTATCATGCCCAATGCTTTTACAAACCGGAGTCCTCCTGACGAATGCCTCACCGCCCGGGCGATATCACTGGCAATACCTTCATCATCCGTTGTTAAATTCACGTTAAATGCAATGAGGAATTCACGGGCACCAATTACTGTGGCTCCAGCTGAACCCAGCTCCCGGGGACCAAAATCAGGATGTCTGGCAGGGTTGCTTTCGATTTCCACCTTCAACCCTTCGTATTCACCCTTGCGAACAACTTCCAATCGTCTCCGCTCCGGGATTCGGGCAGCTTCTTCGTAAAAGAATACCGGGATCTCCAGTTCCTTCCCTACTCGTTCACCAACCCTATGAGCCATTTCCACGCATTCTTTCATGGTGATATTGGAAATCGGCACAAAAGGCACAACGTCTGTTGCTCCAATCCTGGGATGTTCACCAGTGTGTTTTTCCAGGTCAATTAATTGGGATGCTTTTTCAATCATCCTGAAAGCAGCTTCTTCTACAGCCTGGGGATGCCCCACAAATGTGATCACACTGCGATTGTGATCTGCATCCATATGAGTGTCCAATACAAAGGTTCCCTCAACAGCAGAGATTTCCGCTTTAATTTCATCAATAACATCCTGGCTGCGTCCCTCAGAAAAATTCGGTACACATTCAACAAGTGGAGAAGTCATAAGAAATTCCTCTTTATTTACATTGAGCAGAGCTTATTTATATTACTTGATGGAATTATACCGAAAAAACCTGCTCTAGAATTGAAACAAGTATCCCAATCTTGGAGAAAACCATTTAATCTGCCCCGTCAAATTATCACAACTTTGTCACAGCCTCATCACATGGTTTGTCACACAAACTTGATACAGTATGTTTGTAGAAAATAAAAACCATCTCCTGTTGCCAAAGGACAAAAAAGTGAATGCTGGTGACTGTCAAAAAAAACCATAAGAACAAATCATATCTGACGATTGATGCTATTGATTCTTCTCCACGATTGGCGGGCAAGCTGCCTTCTCATCTTGCCCGCCAATATCATGCTATTCCTATTGCGTCGGATAAAAACCGGGTAACTGTCGCTATGGCTGATCCTGAAGATCAGGTTGCCAGGCAAGCAATTCGATCAGCAGTTATATCTCCAGCTACTCTAGTTAAGGCTGATTCTACAATTATTGATTCACTGATAGAAAAATGCTATTCGGAAACATCTGATACTCCGCTAAAATTCTTAGCCTGGACACCAGATGAACAGGTTAATCCGGTAAGCCAGGATTATATCCAATCCTTCACCAAGTTGTTAAACGCAGATCTGGCCTGGTTTGAACCATCAGAGAAAAAAAGTGCGGTTTACTCCTCTCTGGTTGAAGAAATCGATACCCTTAATACTGATCTATTAATCAGCTCCTGTCCCGCCGACTCCCTCCAGCAGCGCCTTGCTCTTATACCCAGCGAGAAAAAAATTCTTCGCCATTGTTCTACCTCCTTGTTATCTTTAAAAACTCCTCGCTGGCCTATTAGACAAATTTTACTGGTCTTGCAGGATCACCACATCGATGACTGCGCGGTTGAATGGGCTATCCGGTTGGCACGCGCCAGTAAAGCTTCCCTTACTATCCTCCCGGTGATTCCCGCTGTCCCTGTACTGTATGCCAATATGCAGCATGACCTTAGCAAACTATTATGCTCGGACTGTCAATTGGGCTCTCATCTTCACCAGGTCGCCCGCCGCTTGGTGGATTGGGAAATACCCGGGACTATAAAACTACGTGACGAGTCTCCAGAATGGCAAATCCGCTGGGAAGTCGACGAAGGAGATAACGATCTAATCGTCATCGGAGCAGACTTTCAAAATAGGTTCCGGGGTTCGGTGATGAAAGATCTCGTTCTGCCCCTCTTAAACTGGGTTCATATACCTGTACTCATTTCTCAAGTCTATCCGAGGGGAAGATAGTTCCATGAAGAAACACAACCTGACTCGAATTTTGCTATTAATCATCCTCCTGTCTACTGCGCTTACAGGATGCTCTCTTTCAAAAACAGGAGGAGATCAAAATGGGCCGTTAGAGGGAACGATCACCATCTCTGGAGCGTGGGCTCTTTATCCTCTGGTAATTCGCTGGGGAGAGGAATTTCAAAAAATCCACCCAGCTGTCCGTTTCGATATCTCGGCCGGCGGCGCTGGTAAAGGGATGGCCGATGCCTTAGCAAATGCCGTTGATATTGGCATGGTCTCGCGGGAAATATATCCCCAGGAAACGGAACAAGGCGCTTTTTGGATCTCTGTTGCTAAAGACGCAGTGTTTCTGACTGTAAACGAACAAAACCCGGTCTGGGGAAATCTTCAATCCACTGGCATATCCAGGGAAAAGATAATCGGCATCTATCTCACGGGGAAGATTACTAACTGGGGAGAGATTACGGGGCGTAATGAGATAACCGCTCCCATCCACATTTTCACCCGGTCTGACGCCTGTGGAGCAGCAGCAACCTGGGCCAAGTTCCTGGGAAAACACCAGGAAGACTTACTGGGGATTGGTGTTTATGGTGATCCAGGTGTCCTTGAGTCAGTTATCAAGGATCCTCTGGGGATTGGATTCAATAACCTCAGTTATGCATATGATTTCGAGACTGGTGCTCCTGTAACCGGGATCCACATCGTACCTTTAGATATCAACAACAATGGAGAAGTTGATCCAGAAGAAATTATCGACATCAAAGAACAGGCGCTGGAGGCAGTCAGCGCAGGTTATTACCCTTCCCCTCCAGCTCGTGATCTCAACCTGGTCACAAAAGGATCGCCCCAGGGTCTTATCCGGGAATTTATTTCCTGGGTCCTTTCGGAAGGGCAGGTCTATGTTAGGGAGGCAGGGTTTATTCCCATTTCCCAGGACAAACTTGAGGAAGAAATCCTGAAGCTTGATGAATAATCACAAAAAAAACACAAATAGATTATGAATGAAAAATCGAAGTTTCTTAAAAACAGAGAAAAACTTTCCCGGCATCACACTAAATCATTTTCGAAGTTAAGCCGTGATCGAAAAGACCTTGCCGCCCATAAGGCCATGCGTGCCCTGGCTATCTGTGTGAGCATCCTTGTCCCTGTGTTTATCCTGGTTCTTTTTCTGCGGGCCAGACCAATCCTGGCAACACACAATATATCAACCTTATTGTTTTCAACAACCTGGCGCCCAAATCAAGGCAGCTTCGGTTTTTTTCCTTTCATCATGGGAACACTCTGGGTAACGATGGTGGCAATGATAATCTCCGTGCCTCTTTCCTTACTGACCGCAATCTATTTAGCTGAATACACACGCCCCAAAGTCCGGGCATTCATCATGCCCCTGATCGATTTACTGGCCGGCATCCCCTCTGTTGTATACGGAATCTGGGGCGTCCTGACAGTAGTACCCTTTATTCAAAAAGTAGTTATGCCTTCCGCGGATCGTTGGCTGGGTTTTTCACCACTCTTTCAAACCAGCAATCCAACTGGATACGGGGTGTTGGCCGGAGGGATTGTCCTGGCAGTGATGGTCTTTCCAATCATCATCGCGGTTTCGGAGGAGGTCATCCGCACTGTACCCCTGGGTTTGAGGGAGGCTTCCTGGTCAGTAGGCGCATCGCGATGGCAGACCATTAGACGTATCGTTCTTCGGCGGGCATTCCCGGGAGTCATAGCCGCTGTTATGCTTGGATTCTCCCGCGCTTTCGGGGAAACTATGGCTGTCCTGATGGTTGTGGGCAATGTCGTTCAGATTCCGCATTCTATCTTCGATGCCGCCTATCCACTGACAGCGCTGATAGCCAACAATTACGGCGAAATGATGTCAATACCACTTTATGATGCAGCTTTACTCGGTGCTGCCCTGATCTTATTGCTGGTTGTCTTAACCTTTAACATCGGGTCTCGTTTGGTACTGGCTCGAATAAGTTATTCATAACCAGAAAATACTATGCTCATAAAACAAAAATTAGAGGAATCCTTTTTCAAAATCCTTATGGTTATCTCAACCATCTTCGTGTTGGGCAGCTTACTCCTGATCTTAGGAACTGTTCTCTGGCGCGGACTGCCGGCCTTAGACCTGGCAATGTTAACTCAAGCTCCACAAGGTGGATACTACCTGGGCAAAGAAGGCGGTATCCTCAACGCCATCCTCGGTTCATTATGTCTCGCGGGAGGAGCAACCATAGTTGCAGTCATCCTCAGTCTGCCCATCGCCCTCTACCTCCAGCTCTACCCGGTACCCCACTTCACCAAGAATTGGATTCGTCTCTCCCTGGATATCTTATGGGGAACCCCCAGCATTGTCTACGGTGCTATTGGTTTTACATTGATGATTTACTTAGGAATGCGCGCTTCTTTATTGGGAGGGATTATCGTCTTGTCGCTCCTGGAATTACCTATCATGGTGCGTGGAATGGAGGAAGCGGTCAGCATGGTTCCCAAAGCGCTGCTGGAGTCCTCTTATTCTCTGGGAGCTACACGCTTCGAGACAGCGTTTAAGGTAGTTGTGCGGCAGACATTGCCAGGCCTGATAACAGCCATTTTGTTGGCTTTTGGTCGAGGAATCGGCGACGCCGCCTCTGTTCTTTTCACGGCCGGTTACACAGACAATCTCCCTACTTCTCTCCTCAGACCCGTCGCTTCTCTTCCGCTGGCTGTGTTCTTCCAACTGGGCACCCCGTTCCCAGCTGTCCAGGATCGGGCTTACGCGGCCGCGTTAGTATTGATAGTGCTTGTCTTGGGATTGAGCATAACGTCGAGATTGCTTTCCACGCGGTTTACAAAAAACATCATCCGGTAGGAAAAAGAAACTATGAGCCAAGCTTTACCTCTTAACACTCACTCATCACCCCATCTGCGGATCCAGGATCTAAACGTCTGGTACGAAACCAATCATGCGCTGCGGGGGATCTATGCAGAAATTCCCACTTTCGGTATCACTGCCATCATTGGTCCTTCAGGGTGCGGGAAAACAACCTTATTACGGAGCCTGAATCGGCTTCTTGAGGAAGGAGAAGGAATCCGGGTCAAAGGACAAGTGTGGTTAAACGAAGTGGATATCTATGACCGAGTTATGGATCTAAACGAGTTGCGCACTCGAGTGGGATTGTTGGCTCCCAAACCGTATCCGCTTCCCCTCTCGATCTACGAAAACGTGGCGTATGGCCGCCGGATCCATGGCTTAGATGTGCTAGATAAAGGGAATGGACGCAACCTGGACCGCAAGGTGGAACATTATTTAAGAACTGCCGGTTTGTGGGAAGAAGTCAAAGACCGTCTCAAGGCGCCAGCTTCGGCGCTCTCCACCGGACAGCAGCAACGATTGTGTTTGGCTCGAGCCCTGGCTGTGGAGCCGGAGATCTTGTTATGTGATGAACCAACTTCAGCGCTGGATCCAATCTCCGCACAAGGGATAGAAGAACAGCTAATCACTTTAAAGGAAAATACTACCATCGTAATCGTCACCCATCTGCTTCGCCAAGCCAGCCGCATGGCAGATTATGTGATCTTTCTCTGGATGGGTGAGTTAGTTGAATGCGGCCCGGCTAAGGAATTATTTAAAAATCCAAAAGACTCGCGAACACAGGCTTATTTGATGGGCAAGATTGGATAGGTATACGATGTCAATGACACAAATTCAGAAAGTAATCAGATCACATTGGAGAAAAATCGGGGCTGGGCTTCTAGGCTTCCTGTTCATTGCTTCAACAGCCTATTATGGATGGCAAGTATATGGAATCGATGGCAACTCCCCAGTCCAATTGATCGTTTATGCCTTCAGCACCCAGGAGGAAGTCTTTACCCAGGGTATTTTCCCCGCCTTCGAGCAGTCCTGGGAATCGACCACCGATACGGACTTAATAATCAAAGGTGTGTTTGGTCCATCTGGCACGCTTGCCGGACAAATAAACTTGGGAGCTCCTGCTGATGTGGCTATTTTCAGCAACGAAAATCACATCAACTGGTTAAAAATTGGTCACCTGATAGAAGATGACGTTCAACCCCTGTTCTTCGGGACTTCTCCAGTCGTGATCGTCACCCGACCGGGCAATCCAGCCGGGATCGAGGATTTTTCTGATCTCAGTCAGCCAGATCTAATTTTGCTTCATGCAGACCCGAGCAGTTCGGGAGCTGGAGAATGGAGTTTAATTGCCGTGTATGGCAACATATACTTGGAAACAGGGGATGAGTCCGCTTCCCTGAAGCAATTGCAGGAAATCTGGCATAACGTTAAGCTGATGGCTCCTTCCGCCAGGGCCACCCTCACCCTGTTCGAATTGGGTGCCGGAGATGCGCTGATTACTTATGAACAAGATGCGCTGTTAGCTCAGGATCGCGGAGTTGCCCTGGATGTTGTGGTTCCTTCTCCCACCATTCTTACTCAACCAGCGGCTGTAGCCATAAACGAAAATATCACCCGCTCGGAACAAGATGCAGCGCAAGCCTTCCTGGATTTCCTCTCCAGCACTCAAGGCCAAGCGATTTTTGCCCACTACCACCTGCGGCCGGCTTCACCCGAAGAATCAGGGCAATCCCCCCGGATCAATACTTTCACCACTAAGGATTTGGGTGGTTGGGCCATCGCCTATTCTCAATTGCTTAAACCATTTTGGGATAAGGAAATATTACCAGCACTTTCACTGGATGAAGAATCTTCAATTATTAATTGGGAATAAAGAAATGCAAAAAACCTCTGATCCTGACCTGAACAACAATCAACCTCAACCCCCTCCAAATCCCATACTACTGAGTAGAGTGGAAGGGTCATTGTCGATACCAGAATCTCACACCTTAGTTGAAACAAAAAAGGCTTGGTGGTCTAAAGTTCGCATCGATAAAATCGGCTTATTTATCATCAGCATTTACCTGTTCATCCTGGCCATCATGCTTCTAAAAGACGGGGCACGTGTGTTGACTCCGCTGATCCAGGGCACCTTCCAGGTCACTAATGCCGCCAACAGTCTCGGGTTCGGTTGGTTATTTGCCTACATTATCATGAGTGGCTCTCCAGTCGCAGCCGCGGCCCTGGCATTTTTCGACAGCGGAGTGGTCAGTAAATTAGGCGCCTTTGCGATGATTACTGGCAGCCGATTAGGTGCCAGCTTCATCGTGCTCTTGATCGGTTTCCTGTACGTGCTTCGGGGCCGCAATCGTGCAACCAGCCTGAGCATGGGATTGTTGTCCTTGAGTATCACAGGGTCAACATATATACCGGCGTTCTTCCTGGGAATCTTCCTCCTCCAAACAGGACAACTTGACAGAATTCAATTCAACCGTGGCGCCTTACTTCACTCTACAACCGATCTCCTGGTTGGCCCGATAACAGATTTTATCTCAGGGGTTTTTCCTCAGTGGGTCGTTTTCTTTATTGGACTGGGGATTATCTACTTCAGTTTTAGTCTATTCGATAAGTGTCTTCCCCAAATGGCAATCAAAGAAAGCCAGGTGGGATGGGCTTCACGCCTTGTATATCGCCCGGTTGTAATGTTTTTGTTCGGAGCTCTCATCACCTTAATTTCGATGTCTGTCAGCGTCTCGTTAAGCATCCTCGTTCCACTGAGCAACCGCGGTTTCATACGCCGCGAAAACGTGTTACCCTATATTATGGGTGCTAACATCACCACCTTCATTGACACCTTGCTAGCGGCTGTCTTGCTTGGTAATCCCCCTGCCTTTACAATTGTTTTTGTTGAGATGCTAACCATCACCCTGGTCTCTATGATCATTCTAATCTTCTTTTATCCGCGCTATCAAAGGATGATCCTGAATTTCGTAGCTTGGGTTACTGAGAATAATCGGAATCTGGCAGTCTTTCTATTTACCATATTTTTAATACCTATCCTACTTGTCTTGATCTAAAATACGAGGCGAATTTTCCATGCGTACTTTGATTATCATCAATAATTCCCCCCATGATGAGGGAGTACTCCAATACAGTGCTCAAATCATCGCTAAATCCAACGTAGAATCAACCATCATGATGGTTATACCCAAAAAACAGGGCGAGGCGCTCCAAAATGCGGAAATCATCCTCGCTGAAATCCAAGATCGATTGGGAACAAATAAACTGCTAAAGAAAGTCCGGATCGGCAATTCTGTAAAAGAGATACTTAAAGAAACGAAATCCGGAGAATATGAATTATTAATACTCGGATGCTTGTCTTCTCCAAGGTCCGATTGTCTTTCCCCGGGGTCAAACTTTTCCCAGATTGTTGAGGGAGTTCCTTGTTCTACTCTTATTGTCAGGGAGAAGGCACCCAAAGTTAAACGTTTATTGCTCTGTGATAGTGGATCTGAATTCGCCCAATCAACCAGGGATTTTACAGCGCGATTGGCAAACCTAATTGAAGGGGAGGAGCAAATCACGATCCTACACGTTATGTCCCAAATTAGCGCAGGACCCGGAATCCAGGGAGAACAATTACGATCAAATGCTGATGAATTAATCAACGCCCATACACCAGAAGGCGAACTGCTTGAGCGGGATATAGAGGAACTAAAACAGGCTGGTGTTCACACAGACCCCAAGATCCGTCATGGATTGGTTGTGGATGAGATCCTGGAAGAAGCCAGGAAAGGCGAGTATGATCTGGTCGTCATCGGCGCCCAGATTCCTGTTGGTTGGCGGAAGTTTTTACTGGACAATATAGCCCGTAAGATCGTAACTCAAATTGACCGATCAATTCTGATCGTCAAACCGAAAACAGATCTCTGACCTATTTGATCATTACCCAGGGTTTATTCAGGAATAGACTATCTGTTTTTCTCTGTTGATGTCAGGATCATAACAAAACAGCGGAGAAAAAAGCTCCAGGCGCAAAAAGTTGTTCTAAACTTAAGACTTGACGAAGAAAGCTGCACCAATTGCACAATAATTTTTTCGTTCTCCCCCAGCTGGCATTAACTATCAAATCAATCTTTTGTTACCTTTACCTAAACTAACGTCTATGTCTTGTCTGAATCAATCATCAATCCATATCCTAAACCAGGTACAGTTATCAGATATTTCGGATTCGAGGAGTCGTTTTCAATTTTGCTTCGTAATCGATGGATCATCTGTCTCAACATATCGTGATCTCCCCCCATCGGTCCCCAGACATGCCCGATTATTATTTCCTTAGTCATCACGTGTCCAGCATTGATCAGTAAATATTGGAATAACCGATCTTCAAGCGGAGCAAGAGTAATTGGGGTTTGATTATCGATCGTGACCTCTCTTCTTGAACCCTCATAGGTCAATTCTCCTATTTGGCGCACGGAAAGATCGGTTCGATGACCCGCTCTTCTTAATACCGCATTTACCCGGGCGATAAGCTGCCTGGGGCTGAATGGTTTAACAATATAATCATCAGCGCCAATTTTTAAACCTTCGACGATGTCATCTTCTTCACCTCTCACCGTCAATAAAATTATTGGTACATCCGACTCCTGGCGGATTTTTTTACAGACCTGAAATCCATCCAGTTTTGGCATGTTGACATCCAGGACAACAATATCAGGAGTTTCCCTGGACCACTGCTGAAGCGCTGATTCCCCATCATAGGCAAAAACAATATCAAACCCTTCTCTCCGCAATGTAAAAGCTACCACATCAGCAAGAACTCGATCATCATCAACAATCAGCGCTTTCATTTTTCAATCGCCTTCCTTGTAAAGGGGAAGAGTCAAGGAAAAAACTGCCCCCCCTTGAGACTGATTCTCTACTTGAACTTCTCCGCCGTGAGCTTTAATGATTTCTTTTACCACCGAGAGTCCCAGCCCTGCGCCTACATCCGAATAGCTTTCAGCTGAGTCTAACCTCACAAAACGCTGAAATATAAAATTCCTCTGATTAACAGGAATTCCAGGACCCTGGTCAATGACTTTCACTTTAACCCATTTACCCTTTTTTTCTACTTTGATCGTGATTTTCCCCTGATCGGGTCCATATTTGATCGCGTTCGATAAGAGGTTAACCAATACCTGGACGATCCTGCGTTGATCCGCCCTAACGATAAGTTTTTCTGCTGGGAGATCCACATTCAAAGACTGGTTATATTTCTTCATCAATGGCTGCATTGTGGAAACGGCTGAGGCAATGATTTTCCCCAGATCAGCCCGGCGGGGAGATACTTTGAATTGTCCCGCTTCAATGCTTGCGCTTTCGAGAAGGTTATCTACAAAAGTCTGCAAACTGACGATCCCCAGGTGGAGGGAGGACAATAATTCCTGGAGCTCTTCCCCCGAAAGATCTTGGGCTGTGTCATGGAGAAGTTCAATGGATGCCAAGAGGGCAGATAGGGGGGTCTTAAATTCATGGGCAATATTAGAGATAAAGATACCCAATAATCTATGTATCGCATATTCATCGCTAATATCACGAAAAACCAGCGCCACCTGGTCATCGCCCATTTCTACCGGGGTTAATTCCGCACCGGTTACCGCCAGGGTTGCATTTTTTCCATCCGCCAAAACAACATCGATATTCTGGCGTTGTCCTGGTTTGGGTATAACCTGGCTAAATGTCAAACTCGACTCCGGCAGCAGGAAGACTAAATCACAATCACGATTCAGGATATCCCTGCTCTCCCAGCCAGTGATCTTTTCTGCTCCCGGACTAAAAAAGGTAACCATATTCGCTGAATCCAGGGTTACGATCCCTTCAACAATTGAAGCCAACAGGTGTTCGACCCATTTTTTTTCCAGGCGCAAATAGGTCATTGTTTCTAACAAATCTCTCCGGGCATTTTCCAAGGCATTGGCCACCTGTGAAATTTCCCAAACTGAAGTATTGATCTCAACTGCCTCCGAAAGATTATCCTGACTAAAATCGTCTGCAATGTCAGCAAGCTGGACCAGGGGCCTACTAATTTGCCTGGCAATAAGAACTCCGATCAACGACACAACTACAGCAATGGCAGCTATGCTTAATAATAATATTCTGAGCAGTTTAATCTGGGTATTCTGAATATCAGAAATGCTCAACATGATTTCAGCTCGGGTAAAATCGCTCTCCGCAAGCTGAAACTGTGTGGATATATAAGGAGTTCCAGTGTAATTAAAACTGTAACCTTTCTCAATCTCCTGGATGGGTGCAGGGACATTCTCCAGGTCACTTCTGACAAGGGGAATTTCTCCTGGTGAAATACTGTTTGCTATCAGGTTATTGCCAACCCAAACAATATGATCTAAACCTGTTTTCTCCTTCATGTCCAGCAAGAACTCACCATCAATCATGATCCCAACGATCACATCCTTTTTCCAACCCGGAATTGGATTTGCAGATGAAAGCCACAATTGTGTAACCTCGCCTTGGGAGACTGCATGAAAACCAGGAGAGAGGAAATCATGGCAGAGAGTTTCCCGGGGAAGAAGAAACGTCGATGTTGCTGCATCTTGTTCAGGATCACAGATAGCAATCAGATCAAGCAATGTGCCGTTTTGTAAGATCTTTAGATAATCAAGTAAGTCATCCTGATCACCATTGACAAACAGCTCTTGAATTGTCGGACGCTGGGCTGTTAGTAAAGCTAAATTATTTATCTGGTTTTGCTGTGCCTGATAAAGAGCCTGGGTGGTTTTTTCTCCCTGATAAATTTGCGTCCATGCTTGCTGATTCAGCTGAGACTGAATCACCCATACAGCCGGGAAACCAACTGCTGTCGCGATAATCACCACTACAGCGATTAAGGTTAACATTATTTGAAATTGGAACCGTCCTAACCACTTATTATTCTTCATTTCAATATCATTTTACACCATCCTCTGTCCACCAGCTTTTGATTAAGATTCAAATTATCAACGCCGCCGAGGGAATACATCCTCTCTCATTTCTAATTGAGAATAAGGAATAATCATCAAAATCTGGCATCCTGCCCATAATTGCTACAATAATTAAAACAACCCAGTTGGTACAATCTATATTAATATGAACCTGTTCAATCTCCGTGACAAAAAATTATTAGCCGAGTATTTCCGAAAGGATCCCTTCCTCCATCTATACAGCCTGGGGGATCTGGATGATTTTTTCTGGTCAAAAACTACCTGTTATGGAGTCCTCTCAGGTAAATCCGTGGACAAGGTTGTCCTGGTATACCATGGTGGAACAATGCCTGTCCTGCTGGCGTTGTCACAACCTGGACAGCTGGAAAAGGAGTTTGTCAACCAGCTCATTCAACTTCTGCCTGACCAATTTTATGCTCATCTCAGTCCCGGTCTAGAAGAGTCGTTTTCAAGTATATTTGCGATCTCTGATTATGGCAGTCACTTCAAGATGGGACTCAAGGATCAATCCCAAATCGGAAAAGTTAATACAAAGAACACCTTTCAGCTCACAGAAATTGACCTGGAAGAAATCCAATCACTTTATCAATTAAGCTACCCGGGCAATGCATTTGACCCGCAGATGTTGTTAACCCGGCAATTTGTTGGTTACCGAAGAGATGGCAGACTGCTTAGCATCGGGGGTGTACATGTTTATTCTCCTGCCTTCCGGGTAGCTGCCCTGGGAAACATAACAACCCTTCCTGAATTCAGAAATCAGGGACTGGGGAGAGCAGTAACAGCAAAACTTTGTTTATCTCTTCAGAAGAATGTTGACCTTATCGGGCTCAATGTCAAAAAGGATAATTTGCCAGCTTTAAGCCTGTACCGATCCCTTGGATTCGAAATTTCAGCTGAATATGGGGAATTTTTACTAAAAAAGCGGCCTTAAACCCCGAAAATCCCCTTAAATAAGGGGAAAACCAGAACTTTTTAAGGTAAAAGGGTTACAATAAGAGAGAAGAACGATCATCTTCCTCCTCGACAGAATCAAAGCAGAATCAATGATCCTTTCAATGAACAGTAAGATGATTATTTAACCCGGGGTGTGAACACCCCGTCACAATAACTGTTGGGCGGTTTATTACGTATCAAAGATAAAGGAGATATCATGGCTTTCACTTTTACAAATTCTAAAGGCAAGACTTATATCTTGCATGGAAATACCAGGGTACTGAAAAGCGGAAAAGAATCAACACTCTACTACTTTGCGAAAGAAGAAAAACCAGGGAAAGCTCTCGACAGCGTTCCTGCAGGGTATGTGGTTTCTGAAAGCAAAAATGGACTGCCCGTACTGAAGAAGGGATAATAAAGTAAAAAAAGCAAGCTGAATCACTCTGATCTAGAAGAGACAAAAGCCTTGTCAGTATTCTACGCAGAAAGTATCCGCCCAACAACGGTGATCTGTTCTTTCCCGCCAATGAAATTTCTGACAAGGTTTATTTTTTTAAGAGTCCCGTTTTAATACTGCTTATTCCCCCACAGTAATGTACATTTTTATTTCTTCATAGGTCGCCGGTCCAATGCCGGGGACTTTCTGGATCTCCTCAATCCTGGTAAACGTGTGTTCTTCCCGGTAAGAGATAATTTTTTCAGCTGTGACTGGACCGATTCCCGGCAAGGTTACCAGTACTTCCAAAGACGCCTGGTTAATATTGATCAGAGAGATCATTTCCCCGGACTCTGACAAACTAACAGTTCTTTCACCATTTTCTGTGCCGGAATTGATTTCAGCGCTCTGATAAGGGACAAAAATATGACTTCCGTCTTCCAGTAATGCAGCCAGGTTAATAGAACCCGGTCTAGCATTTTCTGCAAATCCCCCGGCTGCTTCCACTGCGTCCTCAACCCGGCTGTGAACTGGCAAAGAAAAAACGCCCGGAAATTGGACCGCGCCATCTACATTCACCACTACAGGAGCTGATGTGGGCGGGGGGCGCAGCAAAATAGCCCTTCCGGACTTTGGTTTAGAGACCAGCAATATCAGCCCGGCACATAACAAACCGAACAGAGCCCCGATTAAGAGATCCCACCATTTATTAAACATGTTCGCGATTGGTAAACCTTGTTATTTCCCCACTTCCAAACTTAACCCGAGACGCTGTTCTTCCGGATCCAGGTGAATAATCTCCACCATGATTTCTTGATTCTCTTCCAGCACATCCCAGGGTGATACCTGATCTCCATTTTCCCCCAATTCAGAAACATGGATCAAACCATCCACGCCTTCCTCTAATTGGACAAAAGCTCCATAAGAAACAATGTTTTTCACTACTGCCTCTACGATTTGTCCCTGATGATATCGTTCTGCAATAGTGTCCCAAGGATTGGGGCACATCTTTTTTAGACTGAGAGCCACCTTGTTTTCATCCCGGTCAATATTTAAAATATAGACTTCAAGATTATCTCCTACGGCGACCACATCCGAAGGATGGTCCACTCTACCCCAGGAAAGTTCTGAGATATGGATCAATCCTTCCATACCACCCAGGTCCACAAAAGCGCCAAAGTCAGTCAGTGTCGTCACAATCCCGGGAATGCAGGTGCCTTCTTCAAGGGCATCTAGAAGTTTTAACCTTGTACCAGGCTCTGCCTGCGCTGCGCGTTCCGACATCACTACCCGACAGCGATCTCTATCATATTCAATTATTTTCAGAGAAACCGATTGCTGCAGGTATTCCTTCTTTTTATATCCTTCCAGCAGGTGAGAGGAAGGAACAAACCCATTGATTTTTTCCCCCTGAACTAACAGACCTCCCTGGTTACTGCCGACAACCTTCAGTTGAAGGATTTCATCCCGCTGATACAATTCTTTGATATAGGCCCAATCATTTTCCGGTTGGGACAAATTGACCGGGGCCAAGATACAGGTTTCAGAGGTATAGAGGGGGTCTTCTAGAAACTCTGTACCTGCAAACCCATCATCTACTTCAGATAAAGCAGCTTTCCACCATGCGTCTCCCAATTGGGGAGGTTCACCTGGCACCTTTGGTGATTGATCCTTTTGAACCATTAATAATCCTCGTCAAACTAGTGCGAGCAAAATTCATTGTAACATTTTTTTCGCATTTTCTGAAGAAGATTCATTGCTTTCTTCACGGGCTTGTTTCTCCATTTCCAGAATCGTTTTTGCTACAATCTCAATAGCAACCTTCTGTTTGCGGTAAAGATTCGCCTCAGACATTGCCAGGCGTTTGGATACATCCCTGACTTTTTGTCCTTTCAGAAACTTCATCTCCAAAATATTGTACAAAACCCAATCCAGTGTAAACCGCCTGGTTCCTTCCGGACGAATCTTGTCAATTGCCTCTCTTAGTATTGACCGAATAGCCTTTACAGAAATCCCGTCATGTTCCTCAAGAGCGTTTTGTACAACTTCAAGCTGCAGCAGAGGGCTTTCCGAAAGATGCGGTCCCCCCCAGTAATCTGAAAGCGCATCCCTGACCCATCCAGTCAAGGTACCCTCATCCAGGGTGGAGTCATTAATCGCAGTAGTGAGCACTCTGGTTCCATCAAACCGGGAAGCTGCTCTTAAACTCTGGATCCGGTTCATCTGAGGAGTTAAATCCTCGATAGAAGTAAAAATTTGCTGTTGGAAGTTTCTATCTTCCAGCGCTTGATAAGCTCGTTGAATTAATATTTGGAAAGCTTCTTTCTGGTCTCCATGGAACTCCTCCTCAGGGATCTCCACTCCTACCAATCCCAACAAATCATCCGGTTCAGCTTCACTGAATACAGGAATGATCCAATACTCTCCCCAGGAGAACAGTTCAAACTGACCAATTTTATCCTCGGCGGTGGCAACTGCAAGAATATTTTGGGATAAGTCCTCTTTGTCAAATCCCGCCGGACCTCCTACCGAAACCAGAAAATCCACCCCTCTTTTATTAAAAGAAGCTGTAAATGCTTTCTGGACCTGGAGGCGGTCACATATCGCCGCCAGCACTGATTCAAGCAACTGTTTTAGATCATCTGTTGTAAACAATCTTGCTTCCAGATTCTGGACCATGGCCAGATTGTTTTTCTCTTCACCAAAAAGAAACCAGCGCTCCCACATTGGTGAAAACATAGTGATTACATATTGCATGAGTAAAAAAGTGCCTGCCATGACAACGGGAGCAAAAACCGCGAGCGGTTCGCCTATTCTCCGGGAGAGAGTAGTTAATGCCAGAACCGTGCTGACAGTGATGGGTCCCCTCATCACCCATTTAATCAGTCGCCTTTTTACTACTCGATCAGGCCAGGAAACACCAAAAAAAGCGACAGCATAAGCCATGATAATGATTAAACCGGATACCAATATATTGCTAGCAACAGCTACTAACCAGAACACATAGGGATGAACGGAGGCAAACGCTGATCCAAACAGCAGATAGGGGAAAGATCCCAGAGCAGGCGCCAGGGCACCTACAATCAAGTATCCCATTCTTCTACGGCCGGACCGGGTTCTAGTCCTGTGATACGCTCGCTGAAAATTAATCCAGGCCCAGATCATACTCAGTATGTAAAAAGCAGAAAACACCCAGGTCAGGTTTGTCCTTTCCAGGTGCGGAGCAACCACGTTTTCCGTGACCAGGGGCCCTACCAATAAATAATAAGGAATTGTAAGTAGAAATATTCCAGAAATTACAAAGGTCACTTTAACCAGTTTTGTCCGCCGTCCACGGGACGGACGGCCTGTTGTGGCCAACACTGCATCTGACAGCAATACGTAGGCTGAAGGCAGAAAGATGATGCCAATCCATTGGATTTGGTACCAACGCTCGACCCAGGCAAGGTTGGTGACTACACCTGCGACTGACTCCCCTACAAAAACAATCACTACACAAGCCATGATAAAGGCGGATGAGCGGGCAACTTTATCCTTTAGATTAAAAGTTAAAGCATAAAGAAGCAAAGAAAAAGCGGTGATTGAGATACCAGCTTCCAGCAGCTGATTAAGCGTCTGTAAAATACTCAGAAGGTTCATATATAGGAGGAAAAGAAAATAGCTATCTCCTGATCGCGATAATATTGATCATTGTAACCCGAAAATTCAAAGCCTAATTTATATGCAAATTGAATAGCAGGGTAATTTTTAGGCTGCATTTCCAGAGTCAAGCGATGAATGCCTTTTTTCCCACACCAATCCTGGGCAGTTAAAACCAATGCGCTGGCAATCCCGTTTCGTCTGTAAATCCGATCCACTGCCAGATCCTCTACCCAGGCGCTGGCCGGGGCAAGCCCCAACCTGACACTGATGTATCCTCGAACTATCCCGCCTTCTTCAGCCAACAGCAAAAGATCCCGCCTGGTCCAATCATCTACCATTCTGCGGGGAATACGCGGGTAATTAACATGCACCTCACGAGGCAGGCGGACTTCCCGGAATGATACCTGGGTCTGTATATCTGTAAGATCCAATGTCATTTGCCAGACATGTCCGGTTGCGTAATTATGATCCAAGGAGATCATCTTCGGTATATCAGTAGATATTGCGGGGCGGATATCGATTTTAGCCATAAATCCTTCCGGGGTTATTCACTGGGAGGTTCAACGTACAAATACACAGCGCATGGTTCCCGTTGAATACCTTGATTGTCAATCACAACCAGACGTAAATAATAATTGCCAGACTCCAATTGAGTTGTATCCCAAAATCCCAACACCTCATTGTCTTTGGGAAATTCTCCTGCCTGAATTGTCAACCAGGTATCTGTACCTGATCTGGAAATCTCAAATTTATAAAAACCAAAATCAGCGATGTTCGCCGTACCTTCCACTTCAACGATATCCTGAACGGTGGAATTGTTTTCCGGGAAAGTAATCATGACTTCATCTGGAATACATCCAGGCTGGATGACCTCAGTTCCTGGCGGGGGTGTTTCCTGAGTACCAGCAGGCGTAACCGTCTTTACGTCCAGGATTATGGTCGGTGTAGCCAATAAATCGAGTGTGGCAGTCGGTAAGGGTTCCAACCCGGGTATGGCAGGTATGATAAAAGAGACCATTCCGAATTCAGCAGTAGCCAGGAAAAGCAATACTACCAATAGCGCTGCCGAGCGGTTTAATCTCGCCTGGGCGCTCTCCTTTTCTAATCCGAAAGCCGCAGCCCGCAATTCTTCCCAAGCGCTATAAAATTTACGGAGCTGCCATACTGTAAATATCCCCAATATTATATAGATCAGATACTCGAGTTCTTTCAGGTAACGCAAAAATTCACTCATTAAATATTATGCTAATAATTCAAAGTCTGTTTAATATTCATAGATTAATTGTAAATTAAAGGGAACAAAGCGCCCCATTACTTGCCGGAGGCTGGATTTATAACGCTCTCAGGATTCCCCGGATTAGTTTCATCATTTTCGGTGCCAATAATTTCCCAGTCTCAATCACTTCCTCATGGGTAGTCTCTGCTTCCCCATACAGACTGGATTGATTTGTGATTCCTGAGATTCCCAGCACTCGCTGACCACCATGATTGGCTACAATCACTTCCGGAACTGTTGACATTCCTACCGCATCAGCGCCGGCGTTAAGCAGGAACCTCAAATCCGCAGGGGTTTCAAAAGTTGGACCTGCCAAACAAATATAAACGCCCTCATAAAGGGTTATTTCCAATTCTTTTGCTACTTTCCGGGCTGTCTCAATCAATTTCCGATCATAAGCCTGGCTCATATCAGGAAAGCGGGTACCAAATTCTTCCAGGTTTGGACCCCGCAGGGGATTTGGGCCTGCCATGCCCAGCAAGTTTAAATGATCAGTGATTAACATCGGATTCCCAGGATTAAAATCCTGATTTATCCCACCTGCGGCATTGGTAACTACCACGATTTCAATCCCCAAGCGCTGCATAACCCTGATAGGCAGCGTGACCTGGCTCATTTCATAACCCTCATAATAATGAATTCTGCCATTCATGACCAGGACGGCTTTTCCTTCCAATTTTCCAATAATCAGTTCCCCGGCATGCCCTTCTACTGTTGATAAAGGCCAGCCCGGAAGCTCCTGATAAGGGATAATCGTGGGATCTTGAATGGATTCTGATAAGGGACCGAGACCTGACCCCAGGATTAATCCAATTGCAGGCTGAACAGATATTCTGCCCCGAATCTCATCTGCAATCCGGTCCATATCTTCAATTGTATATTTGGTCTTCATTGCAATACTTTCCTTTCTTCTGCCTTCAAAGAGATTCCTTTAATTATAACATCAGCTAAGTTTCCATCCTGACAGGTCCTATTGCTGGGGTGATGTTGAAAACTACAATTCGGTTAACGACTCAGGATAATACGTCTTTAAAAGCCTGGATAACCTTCTCAACATCCTGATCGTTGATCCAGATATGCACCACCATTCTGAACTGCCTCTCACCTGTAATACCAACCAGGACTCCCTTATCCTTCAATTTTATTGCTGTTTCCTCTGCATTCAGGAGCAACTCCCTGGCAAGGTTGATATACACCATATTAGTTGGCGGTTTCTCGTGTTCGAGTGTCAGCCCTTCAATACCCCCCAACCCCCGGGCAAGGTCTGCTGCCCGTTGATGGTCCTGGATCAGAAGAGGTAGATTTTTTTCCAGGGCATACAATCCTGCCGCGGCAATCATGCCTGCCTGCCGCATACCTCCCCCTAACATCTTGCGTGTTTTTCGAGTCCGTTTAATGAATGCTGCCTCACCGCACAACACTGATCCCACTGGAGCTCCCAAACCTTTACTAAGACAGAACATAACGGAGTCTGCCGGTTCAACAAGTTCAGCCGGATTCACTTTGAGAGCAGCGGCAGCGTTAAAAATTCTCGCCCCATCTAAATGAAACTTTAATTGACGCTCTTTAGCAATCTCTCCCACCTGCCGGGTATATTCCCCAGTCAGGGCAACACCGCCACAGCGATTATGGGTGTTTTCGAGGGTAATTAACCGGGTAGGTGGGTCATGAATATCATCCATTCGTATGGCTTTCCGAATATCTTCCAACCCTAAAGTGCCATCTTGCTGATTAGGAAGGATGTGCGCCTGAATACCTCCCAGGGCGGCGATACCTCCCACCTCATATAAAAATGTATGGGCTTTGTCACCGAGAATGATTTCACTTCCACGCTCGCAATGAGTCAGCATGGCTGCCAGATTTCCCATGGTGCCAGAAGGAATAAATAATCCCGCTTCTTTACCCAGGAGACGAGCAGATTCTTCCTCCAGTAAATTTACTGAGGGATCTTCTCCATAAACATCATCTCCAACCGCCGCTTTGGCAATCACTTCGCGCATCTCAGGGGATGGCTTGGTTACTGTATCTGAACGAAGGTCAATCATTTAATTGGCTCCTTACGTATTGGTCCGCAACAAATCCAAGACCTCAAACAATTCATTTGCCAGAGGTGCTTCAAAGGTTCTTTTTTCCTCATCTCCAGGAATTAGAATCGAGAGCCGGAAAGCATGCAAAAATTGCCGCTGGATCTTTATACTTGGATTTTTCCTTCCATAAACGGTATCCCCAACAACCGGACAACCAAGAAATGCCATATGAACCCTGATTTGATGGGTCCTTCCGGTGAGGATAGAAACTTTTATATACGTGTGTTCTGGAAACACTTCCTGGGTAAAGTACTCACTGATGGCTTCTTTCCCGTCACGATCCAGTGCAGGAGCCATACGCTGACGGAATTTCGAATCCCTTCCGATTGCTACTTCTACTCTGCCCTGGGGTGTAGGAGGCCGACCGTCTACCAGTGCCAGGTACTGTTTATCTACACTGCGAGCCTGGAATTGACCTTGCAGAAACTGGTGCGCCCGATCATTCTTCGCGAGCATGATAACGCCCGATGTGTTCTGATCCAGGCGATGAACCAAACCCGGTCTTTTTATCCCGCCAACCCCTTCAATCTCCGGGGCATACCCCAGAACAGCCTGGACCAGTGTTCCTGACGAGTGACCAAGGGCCGGATGTACAACCATTCCAGCAGATTTGTTAATAACGATCAAATCATCATTTTCAAATAATATATCAAGGGGAATATCCTCTCCGACAAGCATGGTTTCCTTCGCAGGAGGTATGGTAACTTCAACCTCCGCACCCGGATTCAACAACTCTGCTTTTTTATAAATTGGAAATCCATCTACGGACACTCCCCCCTCAGTAATCAGTTTTTGGATATAGGATCGGGAATGTTCTTCCAGGTGTTCCGCTAGAAATTTATCGAGTCGAAATTCTCTTTCAGTTTGGTTATGAAGAATAATCGTCTCTTCACTCATCCTTTGTTTTTCTCTCCTCTATCCACAACCCTACCATCAGTACTACAACCCCCATTGTTATGCATGAATCCGCCACATTAAATACAGCAAACTTTCCTATCGAGATAAAGTCCGTGACAAACCCGCGATACAACCTATCTATCAAATTCCCCGCTGCTCCTGCCATCTGCAGACTCAAGGCGAGCCGGAAATAATAATCTTCGACTGGGATCTGAGGAAAATAAAATAAGATCATGGCGATAATAAAAAATGCCAGTACTAAAAAGACCCCATTCATTCCCTGAAAAATTCCAAACGCGGCGCCAGTATTATGCCAGTTAACAATCCGAACATAGGGCGCTAACCAGTCTACAGGCATCCATACTTCATTAAATGATAAGTTCGCTCGGACCAGGGATTTTGTCCATTGATCCAGGATAACTATCGAAAATGCTATGGGCAGCAAAAAAGCATACGCTTTGAGATATTTTTTCAATATATCCTCCATTCCAAAATAATTACCCCATTTTACCGTACAAATTCAACAGTACCCATTATTATTCCATACGCCGCGCCTGTGTCGATATAATGCACCCCGGGGGAAATTGGCTTCAGATGAGGAAAAACATTGATCTGGCGGGAAAGTACATGCTATAATCTTCGAAGGTGAAACCAAGATGAATGAGCCAGTTCTTGTCCTAAACGGCAATTATGCTCCTATCAATATTTGCACAACTCGGCGGGCGATGGGATTAATCCTGATCGGTAAAGCCAACCTGGTGATGGACGGGCGCGGTATAGTACGAACGGTCTCCAAAACATTCCCCAAACCTTCAATCATCCGCTTACACCACGTAATAAAACGTCCCAGGCCCTGTGTAAAATTATCCAAACGTGAAATTTTCAGGCGGGATCAGTTTAGATGTCAATACTGCGGTCAGCTTGCCAAGAACCTTACCGTGGATCATGTTCTTCCTCAGCACCTGGGTGGAAAATCCAATTGGTCAAATCTGGTTACCGCTTGTGCTGCCTGTAATCATCAGAAAGGGGGATTTACCTTGAAGCATTCCGGTTTAAAATTGCGGAAAAAACCCCAACAACCACCGGGGTCTGCTGTATATCTTTTCCGGAAATATCTAAACATATACCAGGAATGGGAGCCTTATATCCAGGGCTGGTAATCAGGATCCTTTCATTTTCCAAAATCAATTTCCATAAAATCTTCAGCCAGGATTACTTCTCCGGGGAAGGTTTTTTTTGCTTCCGCAGTGATCGATTCGGCTGTTTTTTCGCCGTAAATTGAATAATGAATCAGGTAAAGCTTGCCAACCTTGGCCTGGGATGCAATCTCTCCAGCTTGAGCAGGCGTGGAATGTCCTTCATGAGGACCTCCAGCTTCATGAATTAATATATCCGCTCCGGCTGCCAGATGAACTATATTGGGGTGGGGATTTGTATCACTGGAATATGCAGCGCAAAACTGGTCCTTTGTGCTTTCAATCCGTAGTCCAACAGTGGGTATCAGGTGATCCCCGGGAGATGAGTGAATCCTGAAATCTTGATTCTCCAATACCAATGTCAATTCTTCCTCAAGCAGTGTGTGAAAAGAGACCGGGTACATGTTCTGCCAATCACCCAAATCAAATAAGTCCAACATTTTTTCTGCTCTGGAAATTGTATGCTGAGATCCATAAATCCTGAACTCTTTTTTTCTTCCCAGAAGCCACATGTCCATCAATAAATTTGGTAGCCCTGAGACATGATCCGCATGGAAATGAGTAATGATCAAATCACTCAGGTCTTCAAAATGAATTCCTGCCTTCTTTAACCTAAGGATTGGATTTGACGCACAATCCACCAGGATGGATGACTGCTCCCCCTGGATAACCAGGTAAGAATTTTCATGCCCTTCAAAGGCGACAGCGCTGGCTGTACCCAGGAATATTAGCTTGGCCATATAGATCTCCTTGTAATAACAGCCGAATTAATTTCATCGGCTGAAAATGTTCAGGGCAACCAGGGGTGTTATATACACCTCAAAAAATGCGGCTGCCAGCAGCAATGGAAAAACAACCAATAACATAATGCGTGCCCAATCGGCAAGAGTCCTTACCCAGGCTTCTCCAATCGTATATTCCTCGTTCGGAGTGACCAGTATCAATCCCAGGCGAATTATCAAAGCACCGGCAAGAATGATTGCTGGAATTTCAAAGATCCCATGGGGAATCACAAAACTAATCAGAAATTTCCAGGGAGACAATCCAGTTTGACCTGCAACCGCAGTGAAATAACCAATAATACTGAATGGGAAAACGAGAGCAATAATTCCTAACACACCAAAGGAAAAAATTCCCATTAAACTAGCCAGTGTTATAGCCCGCAAGTTATGAAACAAGATTGTACCTGCACCCTGAATTGAGAAGAAGCGGATGGGACCTATTTCTTCTATTCCGGTCACCAGTCCTTCTTCAAGATTCTCCCAATCCAGCAGGTCCGCCGGGATCGAAAAGACCTCTGCCTGGGTGCTGCCGATCAGGGCACCGCCAAGAGTAAATATAAGCGCGAGCAGAATGGACCATTTCAGTGATTTCAGCGTACCCCAGACATTCATGCGCCACCATGCCCGGAAGGGACCCGGCACACCGATAAATGCAGACTTAAACACCCGCCAGGCCCACTGCAGGTTTAAAGTATCCAGTTCTCTGCCCAATAACTCTTCCCGGTTAAAGTGAGCAATCCCGGTTCGAATCAATAACCCGGCTACAAGCGCCTGCCCAAGAATTGCGTACCAGAGAACGTGATATCTCGCCCAGAACATGATCATGCTCTCGCCTACCAGAAGCAGCGCCATGGGGATGATAATAAATGACGCCAGGAGATTTGCAGCCCGGACAGAAGTCGTTTGAGATGAAATGACTACTGCGCCGCTAACCATCACCAAGGATTGAACCGTAGCCAGAGCAACCACCTGAATTAACAGGGTTGTGTCAGGTACCCATCCTACCTGCCGGTATACCCCAACCAGGTAAACACAGATAGCCAAATAACTGGCAATTAGTGGAGGAAACATTACAGCCATTAACTTTCCCAGGTAAAGCTGGACATCCGATAATGGACTGCTGAGCAGTGGTTCAATGCTTCTCCTCTCTTTTTCCCCCACAAAACTTTCCAAAGCAATTACCAGAGAAACCGAGATCGGGAAAAACCCCACCACCATCAGCAAAAACGGTATCAGGCGGTCAGCGATGATCGGGGCACCGTATTTTGCAACAAAATCAACTGATTGCTGAGCGGTAAAATTCATCAATCCGGGAAAAAAGACCGTCAGAATAATGATGGGGGCAATGATTCGCCAATCACGGAATTGATCTCGAACCTCACGTCGGGTGATAATCATCGCTTTTTGAAGATTAATCCACATGGTTAATCTCCTCTATTGGTGCCTGGTTAACTGCCTGAAGATATACAGATTCCAGGCTGCGCTTGATCTCTTCCACTCGAACGACTGCGAATCCTGCCGATACTAGATTTTGAATCAGGAGAGGATTAATCTCTTTCGGATCAGTTACCTGATAATGGAACCAATCTGTTCCTTTTTCAGTAATTGCTACTCCTGAAGGAAGCGGCAGGTTACGGCTGTCCAGGTTCTTGGCTAATTGAATATGATATTCCCCCAGGCCTAACAGCTGCTGCTTTAATTCCTCGTAGGTTCCGCTAACAATGATCTTTCCAGAACGGATGATAGCAATTTTATCCGCCAATTCTTCAGCCTCAGCAAGATTGTGAGTACAGACAATAATAGCCCGGTCTTCTGACCGAAGTGATTTAATCGCATTTCTAACCAACCGGGCACTGGCAGGGTCCATTGCTGAAGTAGGTTCATCCAATAATAAAACCGGCGGGGAATGAAGAAGCGACCGGGCCAGGGACAATTTCTGTCTCATCCCTTTAGAATACTGTCCTATCCTGCGATCAACAGCATCCAATAAATCAAACTTGTCCAGCAAATAATGAATCCGCCCTTCCCGTTCTTTTGCAGGCATACCATAAATCTGACCGAAAAAGTCCAGGTATTCCAGAATATACATCCTGTCATACAAGCCGTGATCCTCAGTTAATACACCAACAGCCGATCGCACCTTTCCGGCATCAGAAATCACATCATACCCTGCTACGTGTGCAGTTCCACTGCTGGGACGGAGTACGGTAGTCAGCATTCGGACAGTAGTAGTTTTCCCTGCCCCATTTGGACCCAGAAGTGCCAGGACTTCACCTGCCTTTACCTGGAGGTTTACCTGGTTTACTGCTTTTACGTCTTTAAAATTCTTGCTGAGATTCTTGGTAATGATCATTGAATTAAAGGCTCACCGGGTTTTCTCTTTTGACGGATTATGAATAGTACTCCGGCTACAAGTACCACAACTGCCATGACTGCTTGGTTAATATTGATTCCCCTGAAAGAAGAGATGTCCAGTCGGAGAAATTCCAAACCAACTCTTCCCAACCCATAGAAGATAAGATAGATTAGAAATATGCTTCCCGACTTTATTTGATCCTTATATTTCCTGCCCACCCACAGCAGAAGAGCCATGTTTAAAAGGCTCAAGATTGCCTCATACAAAAACAAGGGGTGATATGAAGCCACAGATTCGAAACCAGGCAGGCGATGCAGCGGCTCAATAGTGATCGCCCAGGGCAGATCCGAAGGAAGTCCATATACTTCCTGATTGATGAAATTTCCCCAACGTCCAACGGCTTGTGCAAGCGCAAGTCCAGGAGCAATAATATCAAGCCAAACAGAAATAGTTTCCCCTTTTTTCCTGGCAACAATACTCAATGCGATTATTCCACCCATTACAGAACCAATGATCCCTGCCCCGCCTTTCCAGATTGCAATAGCTTCATTAAGGTGAGTGAGATAATAGCTGGTGGTAATTCCGTGATTCACCATGGATTGGGGAGGAGTAAGAATATGCCAGATTCTGGCTCCGATTACACCGCCCAGGAATATCCAGGGAATCGCGTCAACTAGAAAATCCAGCGTTTTACCTCTCCTGGCTGCTTCTCTGGATACAATAACCAGCGCAAGCAAAATCCCCAGAACAATTATTATTCCATAATAGTGAATGGTGATTGGCCCCAAATTAAAACCTGTAGGCATAAGTTATCCTTTTTCCTGGAATGAGTCCTGGATTCTGGTTGATTTTTCCCCGCTAGAGTTTATCCCCGAATTCCTCGTCTGGAGCAATAAATACTTCCCGTTCTATCCCGCTTCCTTTAGAAGGGCCAACGTACCCCAGGGATGATAATTCGTCCATCAACCTGGCAGCACGGGGATACCCGATACGCAATTTACGTTGAATCAAAGAAGTTGATGCTCTCTGAGAATTGCGGACGATTTTAAAAGCATCTTTAATAAGATCATCATATTCATCCAGCTCTGCCTGCTCTTGGAGAACCTTCTCCCAAGGTGGAAGGTTGAGCTCTTCCGGTTCAATATCAGAAATTTCTTTCCAGGCTTTAATGACCCGATCCAATTCTTCCGGAGTTACAATGCATCCCTGAGTTCGGATAGGAGCGGGAGCTTCCGGCGGTAAAAACAGCATATCGCCGTTCCCCAACAGCGATTCTGCGCCGTTCATATCCAGGACTACCCGGGAATCTACTGAGGAAGCTACGGCGAAGGACATCCGGGCCGGGAAATTCGCTTTGATCAATCCTGTAACCACATCGGTACTTGGTCTTTGAGTCGCAACCACCAGGTGAATTCCGGTCGCTCTTGCCATCTGGGCTAAGCGGACAAGGCTGAACTCCGTCTGCGCAGGAGCCATCATCATCAGGTCAGCCAATTCATCAATCATCACCACAATGCGGGGTAAAATTTCCCCATCCTTCTTCCGACTTACTTTGTTGTTGTAGGTATCTATATTTCTGGATCGTGTTTCATCCAGAACCTGGTATCGTCTATCCATCTCCGCAACCACCCACTGCAGCACCCCCAGAATACGCTCCAGATTGGTCTCTACTTGACCGAATAAATGAGGAAGACCATTAAACCGAATCAGCTCAACCATTTTTGGATCAATCATCACTAACTTGAGCTGTTCTGGTGTGTTGTTCATCACCAGGCAGGTGGTCAGGGAAGTGATGCAGACCGACTTCCCCGATCCGGTTGTTCCTGCAATTAACAGGTGCGGCATACTGGCTAAGTCCGCCACAACTGGTTCTCCGGAAACATCACTTCCCAGGGCAATTGCCAGGGGGGAATCCAGCTTATAAAATGCGTCTGACTCAATTATTGACCGGAGATAGACCAGGGAGGATTTTTCGTTGGGTACTTCAATTCCTATATAGGATCTTCCCGGAACCGGCGCTTCAATACGCAGCTGCTTGGCAGATAAGGCAAGCGCCAGATCTTTCTTAAGGGACGTAATTCTTGATACCCGAACCCTTTTCCTTTCTTCATCAGCATCATCATCTGTTCCATTTAAATATCCAGGTTTCACAGCAAATTGGGTCACTGTAGGACCCACCTGAAATCCAACTACCTGGGAAGGAATGCCAAATTCCGCCAGTGTCTTCTCAATTAATCCTGCGGACATATTAATATGACGCTGATTCGGCTTCGAAGCCTTTCCAGAAGATAACAGGTCAAGACTGGGCAAGTGTTTATCCCGTGGAGGTGATTTTTGCGGCTTATCTTCTCTTGATTCAACCTTAAATTGTTTACGGAATTCCGCTGGTATTCGCTGTTTCCGTTTCTCAGGTGCAGGCTTTTCCGTTCCTGGAGATCCCTTCTCTTGCCGGGAGGGTTGATCCAGATCTGTGTGTTTCAGCTCAACAATCGTGGGGTGACCCTGAATTTCAGATATTTGCTGCCGCAGCCTATCCGTCAAACCCAATCCCACTATGCTGCCCATTACTGCGCCCAAAAAAGCCAGGATCCCAGTCCAAACCAGACCAATCAGACTGGAAAAGGCTTCCACCAAACCCCAGCCGACCAACCCTCCATCCAATCCTTCCCGGGCCCGGGTCAGGGAATGCCCCCCAAAGACCGTAAACAACATAATCAAGCAGAAAATTGCGCCTTCCAGGGCAAAAATCCTCACCCATAAAACCGAGTAAGGTTCACCTGCCTGCTGTTTTAACATCCAGATTCCCAGGACAATACCGGAGAGGACAACAAACACGCTCCCCCATCCTAAACCCAATCGAATAATATTTGTCCATCTTAATAATGCGGATCCAGCTACCAGCCCGGGAAATAAGGTGGCAATCAACGTCATGATGGAAAAAGCAAGCAAAAGAATACCGCCGATATCCCAGCTGTAATTTCTGAGACGGTTCCAGATACCCTGGAAGGATTTGCCTTGCTGCGTCAGGGCATCTAGTATATCTTTTACGTTACGGGGGTCCTGTTTATTCGGCACAGGTTCTCCTAGGTGTATTGATCGCTGGGTTGAGATTTCTGGCTAAAAGAAGCCAGTCCGACACCAGCTAAAATAAGTATAGCACCAATTATTTTTACTGCTGGGGGTGTCTCGTTGAGAAAAATATAAGCCAAAATAGTAGATCCAATCGGTTCTCCGAGCAGGGTTACAGATACATAGCCTGCAGGCAGATACTTCAGCGACCAATTAAATATAGAGTGCCCTAGAAGCTGAGGGATAACAGCCAGTAAGATCAACCAACCATATACCCGGGTTGGATATAGGGGAGGAGCACCTGCCATGAAAAACATAGCCATCACCAGGAACAGTGCAGAAGCGCTGTAAACAAGGAATATATACGGCGTTAAGGATATTTTACGCCGCAGATGTCTGCCTATCATAAAATATGCTGCCCCAGAGATAGCACCCATTAAAGCCAATAGATCTCCTATCAGGTTTTGGGATCCTGATAAACCCTCCTGAAAATGGCAAGTGATGCCTGCGGGCGTCCAGGAACAGACATCACTGGCCGCAATAACACCGCCACCGAGTAAAGCCATTATCATACCAAATATGGCAAGCCGGGGTGATTTTTCACCCAGGAAAACTGGCGCCATCAATGCAACCCACAAGGGGGTTGTAGTAACGAGGACAACAGAACTAGCCACGGAAGTATATTCAAGAGAAGTGATCCAGGAAGCAAAATGAACAGCCAATAAAAATCCAGCCAGCAATGTAAATCCAAGGTCTTTTATAGATAAGGCTCGCAACTCATTTTTGTGTTTGACAATCGTATAGGGGAAAAGAAGTAGAGCCGCCAAACCCATCCTGAAAGCAGCAATCGTAATCGACGGCGCATATTCCTGAGCAAAGCGGATAAAAAGCGATGCCGTGGAAACAGCTGCTATGCCAATCGGTACAATCAAGTATGGTGCTACAGGAGGGATAGCGTTCTTTTTCATGAAGAATGTAACCTCTTTCCAAGAAGAGAGTTTCCGGGGTTGTGTTCTTTCTTGACAAAGAAAAAATCGGGGACTACAATTCGAAGCTAGAGAGCTAATTATACAGCAGTTGGAAATAATTTTTATCAATCAAGCTAATTTTGGAGGAGTTTTTATGACCCATGTAATCACCTCGTTCTGCATGTATGACGCCAGTTGTGTTGAATCCTGTCCTGTGGAATGCATAGTGCCCGGATCGCCAATGGAAGAATGGCCCACATATTACATCGATCCAGACACCTGCATCGACTGCGGTGCGTGCATTCCTGAATGTCCCTACGACGCCATTTACGTAGAAGATGAAGTTCCCTCTGATTATGAAGCAGGTGGTGATGAGCGGATAAACATGCCCGCAGGAACCGAAGGCTGCAATGAAGAACATGAATCAGAAGATGTTAATGGCGTTACACACGTGCTGAAACATACCCGTGTTCTTGCCAAGGGCGAAGTTATTGATCTCACGCCTGCAATACAACTTAATGAAGATTACTTCACTGACGGCCCCGGGTATGATGCCTTAGATTAATCGTAGTCATTGCCCATGATAATAAAAAGAGAAGCCGGAAAACGGCTTCTCTTTTTCATTAACAATAGTTTAGCTGCTTCAATTGGAAGACCTGCTTCATTTCTTGGAAGAAAAGATTTCCTTCAACTTCTACCCACCTTCCCCCGCTACCCTTAAATTACGCTTTAGAAAACGCCAGGTACCTTCTCCACCGACACGGACGTCCCGTCGCTGGAACATCTGCCAAGAAATCAAGGCCAGGACCAGGTCGATGGCGATGAAAACGCCAAACCAGGTCAAGTTGAGGCCATCCTCGATGGCCGTGGCCGTTTCCAGGTAAGTCAATGGCGAGAAATCAGCAGCCCGTTCCAGTTGGTCGACAACCCCTGACATGAGGGTGATAAAGAAACTGGCAACCAGCAGCATTGCCGCGAGCATGTTGGCAATTCTGCGGGCTGGCAGCAGCATACTTAAAAGCAAGGCCAGGGTCATGAAGAACATCAAGATAGCAAACAGGGAGGTGAATGGCAGCAGCAGATCCAAGGCTGGAATGGTGAAATTCTCTGACCAGGTCATAGACAGCAGGAGCGAAGCCCAGGAGATCAGCAGCAGGATGATGGTTACCAGGGTAGTGGTCAGGAAACGACCCCAGAAAAGAGTCGTACGGCTGACAGGGTGGGCCAGAATCAGGTCGAGGGTGCCGCCCTCTTCGTCACGGGCCAGCAGACTGGCGCCCGCCCCGGTAGCAAACAAACCAATGATCAAGGGCACAAAGGAGAAGTACTCGACATCCAGCCAGCCGATCGGGGTATTCATCGCGCTAAAATTGAATATCTCTGCAAATTCTGGCATCGTTACTGCGTATGCATTCATCACATCCATCATTTCATTACTTCCAACCATCATATCGAAAAAAGAACCCATCATAATCGCCAGGGCGGCCAAGCCAATCCCCCAACCAATGATCGCACCACGTGAGCTGCGTAAGGAATAACGAATAACAGTAAACATCTTATTTGTCCTCCTCCCCTTCATAATAAGCAAGGAAAATCTCTTCCAAGCTGGTGCGCTCGGTCTCGAAATCGTTGACCGGGTATTTTGCCAGGGTCTTGATCAGGGCATCCATATCACCTTCGACCTGCAGTAATACGCCCAGGTCATCGTCTTTGGCAATCAGCTCAACCCCCGGAAGTTTAAAGAGTTCTTCAGCCTTGGTTGGTTGCTGGAAACGGATACGCACTTGGCGCATGGAGCGGTGGAGTAACGAAGCGGTCTCGGCCACTTCAACGATCTTGCCCTCCCGGATAACGGCGACCCGGTCGGCGACAGCCTGCACTTCGCTGATAATATGCGAGGAAAAGAAGACCGTGACCCCATTATCCTGAGCTTCAGCCAGCATGCGCAGAACTTCCTGCTGCATGAGCGGGTCAAGGCCGCCGGTGGGCTCATCTAGCAGCACCAGCTCGGGACGGTGCATCAGCGCCTGCACGACACCAACCTTCTGCTTATTACCATGCGAAAAGTTTTTTATTGGGGTCTTGAGTTCCAGCTTGAGGCGGTCGGACAATTCTTCGATGTAGTCCCAGTTTGAACGATTGCCGCGCAGGCGGTTGAAATAACGGAAAATCTGCTGGGCGGTCATATTCTCGTCCAGGTGCAGTTCGCCGGGCAGATAACCGACGCGCGCTTTGATCGCTTCAGGCTCTGCCTGCGGGTTCAGCCCCAGCACACTGATCGTACCGCCTTGCGGGTGGATCAAATCCAGCATGCAGCGGATGGTAGTGGTTTTTCCAGCTCCATTCGGACCCAGGAATCCCAGGATTTCTCCCCTCTTGGCTTTTAGGTCAACCCCGTGAAGTGCCTTAAATGATCCGTAATACTTTTCCAATCCATCGATGGTTATCGCAAATTCATTCACAATGTTTCTCCAATAGCATGACAACCCTTTATTATTATGATCCAGCTGACTATCAACCTGCGAATAATCTCCAGATTTGCGCTGTAAAGAAAACAATCACAATACCCATTACAACAGGCAGCAAGGAGGCAACTGTGGTCCATTTAATGCTGCCGGTTTCTTTATAAATAGTGTAGATTGTTGTGCTGCAGGGATTGTGAATCAGGCTGAACAACATCAAGTTGATGCCGGTTAATAATGTCCATCCTCCCTCAGTCAGAAGATCCAGTGTCTGCAATCCGGATTCAAGTTCAAACATCACTCCCGCGCCTTCACCAACACCAGTTGCCCCGGATATCATTACCGTGAGCATGAGAATTGTCGGTATTACAATCTCATTGGCAGGGATAGCAACAATGTACGCCACTAGAATTACGCCATTAAGACCAAGTAATAAACCAAATGGATTAAGAAAATTCACTAAATATTCAGCAATACTCACTCCGTTAATTAGAAGATTGGCCGAAATCCAGAGAACTACCCCCGCCGGAAGAGCAAAAACAACTGCTCGCCAGAGAACCACCAGGGTACGGTCAATGACCGAGGTATATAGAGTCTGCAGTATACGGGGGGGGCGGTAAGGAGGAAGTTCCAGGTTGAATGTGGAGACTTCTCCTTTCAGCACTGTCCTTGATAATGCCCAGGAAACCACAAAGGTCAACAAAACTCCTAGCAGGGCAATACTGACTACGGCAAACGCCGAGATTAAACCGCCAAGGTGTGCTGGAACAAGTGCACCGATAAAGATTGTGGCAATAAGGATTTGGGTAGGCCAGCGCCCATTGCAGAGGGCAAAGTTATTAGTGATGATAGCAATTAATCTTTCCCTGGGGCTGTCAATGATCCTGGTCGATATCACTCCTGCAGCATTACATCCGAATCCCATAGTCATACTCAGAGCCTGTTTACCATGTGCTCCAGCTTTCTTGAAAATGTGATCCAGGTTGAAGGCAACCCGCGGCAGATATCCGAAGTCTTCCAACAGGGTAAACAGAGGGAAAAAGATAGCCATGGGAGGAAGCATGACTGCCACCACCCAGGCGGTAGCCAGATAAGCGCCGTCCAACAATACACCGTCAATCCACCAGGGGATGCCAAGAGTAGCAAAGATGCTTTTCAGAAAAGGGTGGATGGTATCAATCAGGAGAGAATAAAGCAAACCTGAAGGGACATTTGCTCCACTGATCGTCAACCAGAATACAGCAGTTAACAATAGCACCATTAAAGGAAAACCCCAAATGCGGCTGGTAACCAGGCGATCTATTGTCCGGTCCAGGTCAAAACGAGGTGTATCCCCGGGATGGGTGACTGCTCTGTCCGCAATGCGGGAAGCATCTGTGTAGAGAGACTCCATGATTTTTTCATGAAAATCTCCCCCGATATCCCAGCGAAGATCCCGGGCTGATTTGAGTATTTTTTCATAGCTAGAGTTCATATTTCACCTGTCTTATTTTATTTGTTTCAAACTATAAATAATTATTAATCCGATTTCGTTGTTACAGGCGGAATCCGCTTTTAAGTGCCACCGTATCAACACCAAGTCCATCCAGGTTTTCAACAGTATAGGTCAATTCTCCCAGATCTCCTTTTTCCACAGCCTTGATAATCCTTTCATCTCCATCCAGCAGCCGCAGTGCTACCCACCGGGCGTTGGGAACCTGAGGAAATGCCTCTTGGATTTGCGACACAAGCTTGGATACCGCCTGATCTAATTTGGGATGAGTGTACTTGACGTGGTAAGGAGTTGCCTGGGTTTTACCAGAGGCAACCTCGCTGATTGCTGCCAACAGCTCTTCCAGTCCTTCATCGTAGCGAGCTACAGTTGGCACTACTGGAACGCCAAGGTCCCGCGCGAGACGCCGGTCATCAACGGAAATATTATGCCTCTCAGCCTCATCCACCAGGTTCAAACAAATCACAACCCGATTGGTAATCTCAAGTACTTGGAGAACCAGGTTTAGATTTCTTTCCAAACGAGCAGCATCTACCACCACAACTGTGACATCTGGCTGACCAAACAAAATAAAATCGCGGGCAATTTCTTCATCCAGGCTGGTTGCCAACAAGGAATAAGTTCCTGGCAGGTCAACTAGTTTATAGCGATTTTCTCCATAATCAAATCCACCTTCAGCCCGGGTAACAGTTTTTCCAGGCCAGTTCCCGGTATGCTGATGAAGACCTGTCAGGGCATTAAAAACCGTGCTTTTCCCTGTATTGGGATTCCCCGCGAGAGCCACAACAAAATCCCAGTTTTCCATATCAACACCCAGTTTTTGTAAATTTGCTGCATTGTGTGCCGGACAGGAGGCACAACCCGCCTGGGCCTGGGATTCACTGATCTCAACCTGGTTCGTTTTATTCAAATCTTTTTCCATACTTCTCCTAACCCTTTCCCGGAAACGAATTTACGCCGGGGATGTTATTGACTAATTTCCTGCTCTTCTTCAGTGATGGGATCTACCTTGATTAATCTTGCCTGTGAGCTTCTCAAGGCAATCACGGATCCTCTTATGCGGTAAGCTGTGGGGTCCCCGCCGGGATTGACCATTTCTACCCCTACCTCGGTGCCCGGAATAATTCCCAGGTCAAACAACCGCCTGCGTTCTACACCCCTGCTTAGGGGAGAGATAGCCGTGACTTTACCCTTCTCTCCAACCAGCAGAGTATCCAAGGGGATTCCCTGAATATCTTGAACATGATTTTCTTCAACTAGCGGTACTACAGAGATATTTGCCGCCACGATCGGGGCGAGAACATGTTCCCGGTCCTCGCTCCAGAAGCGTATCCTATCAGGGGTAGTTTCATCTACCTCCACAATCATGTTAGGGTGAAGATCTTCCGCGATAATCTGGACATAAATTAACTCCGGTTCATCTTCTATATGAACGATCCTGGCTGAGGTTTGAACAGGCAAATCCGATAGGGGTAAACCGCCATGTGAAACCAGATCTCCTTTTGAAGTAGGAATTGGATCGCCGTGGGGGTCATGGGTTGGATGCCCAAGGCTTGCCGATAATCGCTCAGTGTCCTCAACAGACAATTTATGTTCCAGCCTTTCTGCCTGCTGATGCCAATCAGTTTCCCCAAATCCGGTGGTATCCGCCAGGTGCCGTTCCCATAGACGATGCGCCCGAACGATCTGGATAGCGGTATTTCTTCCTGCTGGTGTCAGACTAAAGCGCTTGCCGCTCATCTCCAGCAGCCCTTTGGCCTGAGTTATGGCAAGGATTTCTGAAGCCCGTCCCTGGCTGGTTGAGAGAACTCCCGCCAGGCTCTCTAATGTGGCT
>Ga0255364_10032_pt1 | contig 39952 bp, 29 predicted proteins | sample ANMaggSSYBR01G12_FD_182087 | JGI IMG/M metagenome (GOLD analysis project Ga0255364, IMG submission 182087) | Sediment cell enrichment communities from methane seep in Santa Monica Basin, California, United Staets - ANME aggregate JGI... | ecosystem: Environmental > Aquatic > Marine > Cold seeps >...
CATCCTTGTTGGAAGCCGGGGAAGTTGCACTGGCGCGCCTGGATCAAATGACTGGTGTGATAGTAGAGAAACAGGTCAAGATCTACATCTATGCCTCTTCGGAGGATATGCAAGAAGCCACACTATTCGCTCCGGGCTGGAGCGGGGGAAGAGCCTTCCCAGGGAATAGCGCAGTGATCATTGGCGTTGCGCCGTCGAATCTCGCTTGGGGGATGGATACTATGGCGCACGAACTTACCCACGTGGTTATCGGCCATTACACATTCTCATGTGTTGACAGCACTCCGGGTTGGATCAGCGAAGGCCTGGCCATGGTGGCGGAAGGCGACCTGGAACCCTATTACCAGGATATTTTGCAGGACGCGGTCGATGCCGACACTTTGTTTTCTGTCCGTGAAGTGGGCCAACTCTTTTCAGCCGACCCCGATCTCGCCAGTCTATCCTATGCCGAATCTTTCAGCTTGGTGACCTACCTATTGGAGACGTACGGCGACGAGCCCATATTGCAGCTCCTAGATCGTTACAAGCAGGGGAAGTCGGAGGACCGGGCACTGGAGGAGGTGTACGGTTTCGACCGGGATGGCTTAGAAATGCTCTGGCGCGTTTGGTTGGGCGCAGCGCCTATGCAGGAACCTCCAGAGCAGGGCCCAACGCCGACCGCCACCCTCTTTCCCACACTGGCGCCCATTGTTGGGCCTAGCATTCAGGCCAGTCAAACTCCGGTCGAGATCGTTGTCGACGCTACCCCAGAGCAAATCAATCTAAGCAATGAAGTTATTTCACAGGACGAATCGCAAGCAGCCAACGAGTTTTTGAACCCGGTGCTCCTGGTCGGTCTTGGTGGTGGTCTTCTGCTGGTTTTGGCGGTGGTCTTGTTCCTTCGACGGAGGCGGGAAAGCCAAGATTTGTGATGTGGTGAGGGTTCACTTCCACATCATACGCGGGTTAATTCAAGAAATGCCTCAATGAGGCGTATTAGGAGAATCGAATGAAGGCAAGAATTAACATCCGGAATCTTTCCATCCTACTCATGATTGGATTGCTGCTTGCAGCCTGCGCAAGTTCGACTGAAGAGAGTCCCTCTCCTCAACCACCCACCCAAGCAGCCACACCAACGTCGACGCCCACATCGGTTCCTTCACCTACACGAACTCCCGCACCTACAGCTCGACCTCTTCTCGAGGAAACGACGGAAAAAGGAGTATACCAGCACACGATGATGGGGGTGTCCTTTGAATATCCCAAAGAGTGGGAAGTGGAAGTGACAGAGGATAACGGTTTCGAGTTTGTCATCGTACGAAGCAATGAGGCCTCTGTCGGCGTTTTTTTGGAGATGGAGTATGTTGCAGAGGGGGATGATTTTGAAGTACTTGCTGAAGAATTTTTTGAATTTCTGCAGGAGAACATCGGCTTGCTCTCAGTGACTTGGACTACGTCCGACCCAAGCTATGAACTGGCTGACGGTGCAGATGCTTGGCAGGGGATGGGCGAAGGCGTAAGTACCGGGGTGCCGGAACCCATTTTCTTTGAGAGTATCGCTACACAACGCGGCAATTTCATGTTCCAATTGATTTTCATAGGGATAGTCGAAGGGGATTCTGCCACCGAGCCCATCCTTGAGAAAGTTCGGCAAAGTTTTCGGGTTTTCTCCCCGCGTCCCTATGGGGTAGTACGAGAACAGGCTCTTTTCCTCGCAGCCGGTGAGCCGACCACGCTCGATCCGGCAAAGTGGCACTTCGGACCAGGCAGCGTCATGGGAGATCTGTTCAGTGGATTGGTCAAACTAGACACCGATCTTCAGGTGATCCCAGACCTGGCGGAGACCTGGACGGTCAGTCCAGATGGAAGGGTCTACACGTTCGAACTTCGTCAAGGCGTGACATTTCATAATGGAAAACCGTTTACAGCACAGGACGTTAAGTATTCATGGGAACGCGCCTGTGATCCGAACACAGAATCCGATACAGCGGAGACTTACCTGGGAGACATCCAAGGTGTAGCCAAGGTGATTTCAGGTGATGTGAAGGATATCAGCGGGGTTAAGGTTCTAGATGACTTTACGCTCGAAGTGACCCTGGATGAACCCAAGGCTTACTTTCCCTACAAACTCGCGTATGTGACCTCCTGGATCGTCGATCGCGAGACTATCGACGAAATCGAAGATGCTCCGAATGGAACGGGACCCTTTAAGCTGGTCAGGCATGACGAGGAGGAACTCATGATCCTGGCTCGAAACGAGAACTACTACCGCGGGTACGTAAACTTGGAGTATGTCGTCTATCAAATTTTTCAGGGACCTTCTATCCGATTGTACGAATCGGGAGATATCGACCTGGTATATATCGACGAGGACCTTGTCGAGAGAGCCGAAGACCCGCTGGATCCGCTTTTTGGAAATGTGCATCCGGTCGCAGATCTCTGCACGAGCTATGTGATCTTTGATGTGACGCGGCCCCCTTTCGACGATTTCAAGGTTCGAGAGGCATTTACAAAAGCGATTGACAAGGATCGCTTCAACGATGTTACAGAAGAAGGTAAAGGGGTGATTGCCAAAGGGCTGTACCCGCCCGGCCTACCTGGATACAACCAGAATGTACAACCGATCCCCTTCAACCCCGATGAAGCCCGCGCCTCCCTTGATGCCTCCTCGTTCGGAGGTCCAAACGGTTTGCCTGAAATCGTATTCACTATTTCAGGAGAGGGAGGGGATTTATATCCAGCTGATGCCATTCTTCTGCAAATGTGGGAGGAGGTCTTGGGAATCAGCATTGTAGTAGAGCAGATCGACTACGAAAGTTTTTATGACGAGATCTACGCGGGAAATCACGGCCAACTTTTGTCGCTGGGATGGTGCGCGGATTATCCAGATCCTGAGAACTTTGCCGACATACTTTTTCATTCTGGCAGTGAGCAGAACAATAGCGGGTATAACAATACCGAATTGGACGCCATGTTGGAAACGGCTAGGAGTATGACCGATGTTGAAGCCCGTCTCGCGCTATACAAGGATATCGAGCAGTTCATCATTGACGACATGCCTGTGGCGTTTCTCATGCATGAACGTCCATACTACTTGATTACCAAGCCATATGTTCTTGGCTTCAAAACCAGTCCAATTGGTGTTGCGCAGTTAATGAATGTTTCTATTGTACGGGATGAGTAATCAGGCTGAATTTGGTTGTTTACGTCTCACATGCTAGGACTAAAAACCAGACATTGGAGTCGCGGGATTGCGAAAGCAGAGAGGCATAATCCCTTCCCGCAGATCTCCAACTCCCTTGGGTTGGAGTCGCGAGATTGCGAAAGCAGAGCGGAATATACCCTTCTCGCAGATCTCCACTAACGTCCCCAGTCAAAGCATGACCGTTATTCGGGCAAAATTGCGCATTATCAATAGGTTATGTACATTGATAAAATATGACAATTAAAGATCCGTTTTCATACAGTGCACGCTGGAGTAGTATTGGACTTAATTGCTCACATTGCAATCATTTCCAAGGTCCCAATACTTGGCCAGATCTCAAGAGAGTGTCCAGGTGCAATTTGCATCAAATACCTTTATCAATCGAACTCGATGAAAGCGGGTATATAAGGTGGGAATGGTTTTGTAAGGATTTTGATAATAAGGATGCTTTTCCAAAAGCGGTTGAGGAGTTTTTAACGATCAAAGATGAATTAAAACAATATATTCTATACAGAGGCTACACCGGGAAGACCCGCAGATTGCTTGAATTCAAATTTGAAGACTTACCGGAAAGTACATAACCCCCGCTCCCCTTCGACGGGCCAGTCCTGAGCGAAATGAAGTGGAGTCGAAGGGCTCAGGAGGGGCCACCTGACCGCCGGGCACGTTGGGCAATCTATCTTTATCCCCCTTATCGGTTTCAGTCCTATAATCAATACCAGATACACCTGGCAGCAGGTGCCCTTCGCAAGCTCAGGATTGTTAAGCTCATCCGTTATCCGCACCTGTATAGTAAGGAGGAAGACATGGCAAAAGAAAACCTGATCAGAAGACAACCACTTAGGAACAAAATAGCTGTCGTTTGCGGTGGCTCTAAGGGAATTGGAAAGGCGACCGCCAAGGAAATCGTCCAGTTGGGGGGCAGTGTATGTGTCATAGCAAGGCACATGGAACCCCTGGAAACTGCCGCTCGTGAAATGCAGGGCTTGGTGCGGGAGGATTCTCAGTTTGTGGAGGTCATAGCATGCGATGCCACAGATATGGAGCGGTTAGGTCCACAACTGATTGATTTTGTAGATCGACATGGAGTACCAGACTACTTGATTAACATAGTCGGATATGCCAACCCTCGATATGTTCAAGACCTCTCGCTCGCCGATTATCGGAACGCAATGGATGTGAATTATTACGGGCAATTAGTTCCGATACTCCTTCTGCTTCCCCATTTCATCACTGCCCGCAAAGGGTATATTGCGAATGTGTCTTCAGTTTTGGGATTCATGGGAATTATGGGATATGCAACATACACGCCTACGAAATTCGCAATCGTAGGGCTCACAGAGGCTCTTCGCAATGAATTAAAGCCTCACGGTATTAAATTCTCAATCCTGTTTCCGCCGGATACGGACACGCCTGGATTTGAGATTGAGAATCGAACCAAACCAGAAGAAACAGCGTTGATGTCAAAGAGCGTTAAATTGATGACGGCAGAAGATGTTGGTGAGGCCTTTATTGAAGGGCTCCTCAAAAACCGTTACTTAATCCTCCCGGGAGAATCAGCGCCTCTCTGGAGAATCAATAGATTCTTTCCGTGGCTCGTGCGATGGATCATCGATAGGGATTATAGCAAGGCAAGAGCCCAGCTGGGCAAAGAATAGTAAGGGATTTCCCAAAAAACGGATCCCTGTACAAAAATTATGGTGAGCCAAACCCCCACTCCCCTTCGACAGGCCAGTCCTGAGCGAAATGAAGTGGAGTCGAAGGGCTCAGGAGGGGCCACCTGACCGCCGGGCACGTTGGGCAATCTATCTTTTATACCCCTTATCAATTTCTTATTCTATAATCATAAACAGAAACAACCCGTCAGAAGGTGATCTCATCCAGATGGAGGTTCAAAATGAAAAACAACATGACCAGAATATTCCCAACTTCCACTCCCATCCTTTTTTTATTCATTATTCTATTAATATTGCTTGTTTTTGGGACGAACCCAGCTCAGGCTGAATCACCTGGAATGGATAACATAGATCAGGTAACTCGACCTGATCAGAATATTGATCCTTGCGATCTGATGCCATCCGAGGGTGACATATCTACCCAAAACGAGACAACTTGTGTGGCCCAATTCTCATCCACCCCGGCTGAGAAGGTGGTTCAGATCCAATCCAATCTGGTGGGTGTTATTGACAATGCTCAACTCTGCAGCGGTCTGCTTGAACCCAGTGATTTTCATATCATGATGAAGGAAGCTAAATTCGGTGACTGCGGCATCCAGTCAGAAGTCTCCTACCAGGGCACACCGATGCCAGGTTATACCGGCTGGAATGTGCGTTATTATTATCAGGGCATCTCGGTCCGGGTCGCTACCAGCCAGGCCTATCCAGCCAACCAGAGTTGGGTGTATGAGACTGCCGAAGAGATCGAAGGTATTATCGATCAAACCCTGGGAACAACGTCATCTGACCCATCTGAGGATTTGCCTAGCGACAACCGCGGAGAGGATAGAAAGAGCGAAGAAGAATGCGCCCAAATGCAACAAGAGGTAATCGATGAAGCTGAGCACGCCCCAGATTCCACAGTAGCCGATATAAAACTCGGAATCATAGCTGAGGTTCTCTCCGCCCCAGGCAGTGGACCAGCAATTCACGATTACTGTGGAGGGGGAGAAGGCACTTTGTCAGACGGCAGTATGATAAAAATTGGAGATTGCATCGAGAATGGCGGGGGGGTGATTATCCAGATGAAGGATCAGGAGACTGATGATTCTGGCGGAACATATATCATACTTAGTGAGGATAGCGAAGTATGCTTTGACGAATTTTTTATTACAGTGAATCCGGTCCGGTACGATACAGTGGCAAAATTGGTCAATGGGGCACTACATGTGATAACGAGTGGCTGGAAGAACGGTTCGATTTTTCAGGTCAAGGCTGGCACTATCTTCCTCGGCGCCCTCGGCACGGAATTCTTCATCCAATACGATCCCGATTTTGATTTTGTCCAGACCTTGGTAATTGAAGGGCATGTGGATGTCACATCTGAAGCAACCGGTGAAACTATAAGCCTTTTCGACAATCAAGGAGTTGTGATTTCCGGGGGAGAGATTATGGATATTGCCCATATCAGCCAGGAAGTATGGGATTCATATCTGGAAGAATACGAATTGGGAGATGCCGAATTCCCTGAACATGAAATCGAAGAATGGGAAAATCTCGAGGAAAACACTCCCGACCCTCTTGATCTGGAAGAAATTGAAAAATTATTGGATGGAACCAGCACAATCTGGGATCAGGAAGGGGACGGAAACCGGAATATCCTGTTTTTCCTCGTGGGCGTCTTTTGTTGTTTTGGTATAGTGCTGGTCATAGGCGCTGTGATCCTGATCCTGGTATTCCAAGGAAGGAAGAAGAAGGAACAGGGAGATTGAGAAAAAGATCGCACACAGAAATCATTTAATACATAAAGCCTAAGTGATTATCCAGCAGGTGAAACATAATTAACGTTAGGCGGTTAGGGTAAAGTTTATTTCATTCAAAAAGGAGAATCAGGATGACAAATACACAAGACAATCTCAAAGAAGCATTTGCTGGCGAAAGTCAGGCGAATCAGAAGTATCGAGCTTTTGCAAAGAAGGCGGAACAGGAAGGTTTACCCAATATCGCACGACTATTCCGGACTACCGCTGAGGCAGAACGGATACACGCTGAGGGGGAACTCAGGGCACTTGATGGTATTGGTTCTACCACCGAGAATCTTCAGGTTGCGATTGATGGTGAGACATACGAATACACCGAGATGTATCCACCCATGCTCGAGCAAGCTGAAGCTGATGCCCACAAAGCTAAACGAATCTTCGCCTACGCTGTTAAATCAGAGGAAGTGCACGCTCGACTTTACAAACTGGCGTTAGAGGCTGCCCAGCGTGGGGAAGATTTAGCCGAGACAAAGTTCTACCTCTGTCCAATTTGTGGACAGATCGAATTTGGCAGTCCACCCGAGTCGTGTCCTATCTGTGGCGCGAAGTCTGCGAAATTCATCCAGGTATAGGCAATCCGAAGCGGGTCAGCCGCCTAACCATTCGCTGGAGCGGACCGGGGATCGAAGACCGGAAAAACAATCTGGCTGCGGGTGCCCTTCGCAGAATGCGGATGCTTCGCTGAGCTCATCCGTTAGCCGGAAAAGCCCCCCGGTGATGGTAAAAAGATCTTTATTGTGCACGGCCACGATGAAGCGGCGAAACAATCCGCTGCCCACTTTCTGGAAAAATTAGAACTGGAACCCATCATCCTGCACGAGGAGCCCAATCAGGGTCGAACGATAATCAAGAAATTTGAGGATTATTCGGATGTGGCTTATGCCGTGGTTCTGCTAACCCCGGATGATATCGGTGGCAGGGCAAACGACCCGGAGGGCTTTCTGCCCCGGGCCAGGCAGAATGTGATCTTTGAATTGGGATTTATGATTGGTAAGCTGGGGCGGGAGCGGGTTTGTGCCCTGCATAAGGGAGAGGTGGAGATCCCTTCTGATTTTTCGGGTGTGCTCTGGATCCGGATGGACGTCGGGGGCGCCTGGAAGTTTAAGCTGGCCCGGGAGCTCAAGGAGGTTGGGTTTAACATTGACTTGAACAGATTATTATAATCAGCTTACTAATCGGTGATGACCACAAACTTATTGGCATTTTACTTGAAAAGCACTCGAACCCCCAACCTTCTGATTCGAAGTCTTCTTTGATCTTCTCCAGGTATTCTATGTGGTGGTAAATCTTCTATATACTACCATCTGTGGGGGAAAAAATGAGCGCATTATTCTATGATTTCTATGGTTTACACACCATTAGCACCAATTCACACTAAATAAAATTGAGATCTAATGATACTCCTGCGGACAATCACTTAAATATATACCATAGAGGATCCAAGTGATTTCCATTTTTTGTTTCCTGTATATCATTACAGAGTGATTGCTGTGTTTATTGTTTTGTCCTCTCCAACCTTGGAGAAACTGTGACAATAATCTACCAATTTTCGTGTCATGTTTGAGGTTCTCCATGCATGGAGAAGTTGTAACAAATATCCCCTTTATTTTGTATCATTTACCCCCCTTCTCCAACCTTGGAGAGAACGTTATGGACCTCTAGCAATCTGACCAACAAACCGACATCTTACAAACCTAAAAACTTAGCTCTTAAACAGAATCTTAAGTGGTTGATTGATTATTTTCAGGATAATATAGAAGTAAATCATCGCACTTATACCTTAACTATAATAAGCCAGTGTATGCTGTGATCTTTTGTATGTCATGTCGAGTAGAAGTCCAGTGGAATTTGTTGTTTCCAACTGGATCTAAGATAATATGTTTTGAGATATACTGGTTTCAGCGAAATTTAAAGAAAATTCAAAAAATGGTTATGGTCAAACTATAGGCCCATTCATTGTTTAGATAAAGAACAATATGACTATCATTTTTCTCCTTGTCTATTTTTGGGGTTTGCTTCAGCTGTTCCTGATCAGCACGTCAACAAGGACTGTCCGCTGGAGGACACTGGTTGCGTCATTCCTGTCTGGCTTGTATCTCAGCCCGATGGTTGCTATCCTGCTGGAACAAATCTGGATTCGACGGTTAGCTGCCCAATCCAGCGATTGGTTTTTGGGCCTATCTTTCCACACGCAGCAGGCTGCGTACACTGTCTCCCCCTTTATTGAGGAACTGTCAAAGCTGCTCCCGCTGATAATTATCCTTTGCTGGAAACGGGTCCGGGATCGGTTAGGTGTCACGGACATCCTGCTGATTGGAGCAGCGCTGGGGGCTGGTTTTGGATTCGCTGAGATCACACCCAGAATTGTTCATCTGGCAGAGAATATCACCTGGTGGCCAGGCGCTAGAGGGGGAGAGTGGATGGTTTCTTCAGGGTTGGCAACAAAATCGATTCCGGGTATTCTGCGCATTTTCACTTCCTTTCTCCCTGTACCATTGGGGACTGGGATCGTATTTGATGCCAGGTATGCCAGCTTTTTTGGTATGCGAATGAATGTGATCGATTATAACTACCATCTTGTGTGGAGCGCATTTGCTGCTCTGGGGGTCGGCCTATTTATCCGGTCTACCAAAAAGCAGTGGGCCTGGCCGGCGCTGATCCTACCTATTTGGAGTGGTGCCGTGCATGCCTTCGAAAACTATGTCTATGGGATCTATCCAGATGCGAACCCGGCCTGGGTTGATTTCATCACTGGTTCAGCTGCTATAGGTGGTTTTGGAAGGTGGATGACCCCGTTGACCGTTATCGCTTTTTTATTGGCGATCACTGTGGATCGGCGCGGTATAAAACAAGGGGTTTCCAGTGAAAAAGACCTGGTTTGGAGTGGGGGTGATCCATCAGGTTCACTCCATCTTCCTGGGGGATTGAAACTGATTCCATTTTTCCGTCAATATGGCTGGAAAGGGGCCCAGAGCGTAAAAAACTACCTGCTAGAGAGGCGCTCGTTCAACCTGAACAAAAAAATACACCCCCAAAGTCCCCAGCTGGCAGGGTGGAGAGAGGAGCTGATAACAAAGCGCAAGCTGATTGAAAATGAAGGGAAAGTACGTGCTCTTCGATCAATCCAAAATAACCTGCTGACACGTTTTCGTAAAAGCACTCGCTATCGATGGATGATTGCCGCCCGAATCCTGATTGGTTTATTATTTCTCCTTCCCTCACTGCTGTATCTGGTTGTGGGGGTATTTCCCAATACACACCAGGTTCTGGATATTTTCAATAATCAATTAGTTTTTGATGCTATTTCATCGTTAGGTGTCATCTGCGGAATATTGTTGTTGGCCCGGATTTTTCTTTTCTACCGCGGGTATCCAACAGCACGAAGGTCGCTTTCAGGACAGGCCTTAGGCGGCTACCTGCTGGGAGGGGTTGTCGCCCACGGTGCGCTACTGGTACTGCTTGCAGGATTGGCCCTCGGCTTTCTGGGCGGACCGTTGGCGACTCCCAGCAATCTGCTGCATATATCAGAAAACCTGGATATTGTCCTGATGGTTGATCTGATAATGCTTGTGTTTGCGCTGACGGCTCTCTTCTTTCCAGCAGTCACGTTTCCATTGCTTTTACCCTTTTTCACCTTGATGGATCTGTGGATTGCAGGGGACGTAATTTGGCTCCTTAACCAAAAAGGAATAGAAAACCTCGATCAACTTGAACGGTTGGAATATATGCTGGCATGGGCAAGCATCATACTTTTCCCCTTTGATGTAAATGAATACCTAGAAGTAGGCTTGTCCTCGTTGGATGTAGTTCTGGATTCTATACCAGGACCGCCTGCGTCTGTGGATTGGTCCAGGCCGAGGGAAATCCAGGGCGCCTTCACTCAAATCCGAAGGGGCGATGCCTTTATTGTGGATCAGCGTTTTCTCGATGCCCAGCGGTCATATCAAAAAGCCAGGGATTTGATGCAGCAGGGCAGCAGCACTCCATTCACAACTTTGGCAATTGAGGAAAGACTGGGTGATGTCCTCAAATCCCAGGGAGAGAATCAAAAAGCGCTGGAAGCATATCAGAATGCTCTTAATCAGCTGCCGTCTGAGGAGAGTCTTCCAGGATACCAGGCCAACCTGCTGGTCAAGATTGGCGATCAACAAACTGCGCTTTACGATTTTGAGGGGGCTCAGGAGTCCTACCAGGCGGCCATGAGATTGGCCCAGGCTGAAGCCGGAGACCCGATCAGATTGGCTGAAATCTTGCTGAAGATTAGCGAGGTTTGGCTCCAGTTAGGCGAAGGAGAACGCGCTCTGGAGTTCTTGCAGCAGATTTTTGATCTGCTCCTCCAAGAGAGTCCTATTTCCCTGGAGAGAGCGGATTTATTTGTAGAGTTGGGGGAGGCGTTCCTCAAGCTGGCTGACCGCGAATTGGCAAAACGCTGCTTCCAGCATGGCTTAGAGGATTATCAAACGCTCGGTCATCCTCTGAGTAAAGAACTGCTGTTGCGTATTGATCAGCTTGACTGATCAGGATCAGCAAAGATGGAACTCTCGGAAGGGGTTTGACTAAGATCAAGGGAGGAGAAATCCTCCCTTCTTTTTTTATCATTGCGAGGAGCCTGAAGGGTCACCCTTTGACTTGGCTAAGGGTTCACTGACATTTCCACCCAATTTTTTCCTGGCAGCTGCCATGAATCCCTGTTCCTGTGGACAATGATTTCTCAGTAATCAAATGTATAGTCCTGTTCAGCATCCCTGGATCAATTAGTATTAGGTATTCTAAAAAGTTTTGATTTCCTGGATTATTGTCCGCTCCATACATGGAGAATTTGTAACAAACATCCCCTTTATTTTGTATCATTTACCCCCTTTCTCCAATGTTGGAGAAAAAAGCTGCCAAAATCAGATATCTGAAATTAGGGATGGCTAAAGTTGTGACATGAATCTTCACTGTCCTTTGCAGCCAGCATGGAGTAACTCAAATACTTAAGTAAGCATAATGTATACTTAAAGAATAGGTGCTGACCAAAGGTTATCATGAAGGAAATAAGGAGGGATTTCATGGAGAGAAAAACCAAGCAAATTCGAATAATATTTATTATCTTATTTACAATGACGTCTTGTGTGCTATTTAGCTTGAGACCTGAAATGAAAGCCCCTGAAGATAGCTCAGGTGACAGGATACCTCTTTACCCAGAATCAAAGCTAATTAATATCGACCAAAAAGATATCGAACAGGTAATAGAGGATTCATTTGGGTATGATTATCTTCTGTATGAGTCTAGTACGAATGTTTCATGGACTGAAGATATTGGTGATAGTGTGCAAATCAAATTTGATGAAATGCTTCCCGAGGATAAATGGCGGATACAATCCGATTGGCTTTATGGTGAACAAGTTGCCGTGAGCGAATGGAGAAAAGGGGACCTCGAACTAACAATAGCTATTATTGATAACCTCAATAGTGAAGATTTGCGTGACCTAAAAATGGATTATGGAATCGATGGTCTAGAGACTGGATGGACTCTAATAATTTCCCATGTAATTGATATTACCAAACCACTACCGAATATGACGGCGACAGCTGAAATTCAATCATTGAATAACACTGCTACAGCCGAAGCAAAAACTGCCGCTGTTGAAGCAACTCAAGCTGCTCAAGTGACTGCTCAAGCAATAATTGAATTGGAGCAACTGTTACCTAAATACAATGAGGATTTTAATTCGCCTGAGTTGGCAGACTACTGGGAGATATATAATCCCAATCCAAAAAAATGGGACCTTACCAATGAACCTGGAATGCTTCATATTATGGGTGCTCCAAGAGATGGTGCACAAATACAAAATCTCTTTGGGGTTCGTGTAACAGATATGGATATAGAAGTGACTACAAGAATCGAAGTAGATAATGTGAATTCTAGGTACCAAAGAGTCTTTATTGCTTTTTCGCCGGAAGAAAACCTATTTAATGATACAGTTATGATTGGGTTAAGATACGTGAAAAATGAAGTCATTTCCCATAACGAAGCTGATTTCGAGATTTATACTGGATATCAAATCTATATGAGTGCAGCAGACAGTTTCCTTACTTTAGACCCCATTAAGAAGGTAGAAAAAATTGATTATGACGGAAGTGTGTATTTAAAACTAGTCAGGAAGGGAATGGAGTACGAAGGATATTACAGTAACGATGGCAAGGAATGGATGCTTATTGATAAATACGAAAGAGATTATCAGATAATTACAGACCAAATCATTATAGGTGCGTGCTGTGGTCAGATGTGGGGTGATGACTTCGATGCTTATTTTGACTTCATACACTATTCAATTCCGGAATAGTAAAATTGCAATTTCCACCTATCCACTGGGCTTGCTGTAGTTATTTGATTTATCGGTTTTAAAACTACAAATAATTATCCACAGTTCCATGTATCTTATGAGCATTCAACAGGATAGCGTATATGTTATTTTCGCTGAAGAACTCTGTTGAAAAACAAGCATAATTTGATTCTGGATCTTGTTTTCCTGTCCGTTTTTGATCTCCGTTATCAATTACTCTATTCCACAGTTGGGACAATAGGAAAAATAACTAAACAGGACGAAACACTTAGAATAGAATCCAAATTTGATATTTCTGTTTTATATATCATCGTATTTAAAACCCATTTATATGATGATTTGAAAGGAATTGACAACTTCCACGATTATTTATCCTTTCTTAAATCCCTTGATGCAGAAGAATTGGCATGCAGCCAGCAGGATTCCCGCGTTCACCGATTGTTGATCGGGGATAAAGAACTCATTTCGATCCATGAACAGGTCGATTTGAAATAGAATCAATAACATGCCCCTCAAAGTCCTCGCTCTAGACTGAGGGCGCATGCTGATCGCAAACCTCATAACACCCGCCCCTTCGATACACCCCAGCTACTCAGAACGGGTGACCACTTCCGTTAGTCGATTGAAGATGTAAACATACACCGATACACTATCACAAACAACGACTCACAAAGGGAGCAATCATGTCCGAAGAAGTTGTTTATTTCGCTCGTCATCAAGATCCATGGAAGGCTGCAGATGGCACCGACATCCTGAAATGGTTGTGGGTAAATGAGCGTATCGGTATCCACTATGCCGGAGACGGTGGATGGGAGGAGAAGAACTACAATCGGGCGGGGAAATCCGCGCTTCGTCATATGATGAAATTGAATTCCGTTCCTCTAGTTGTCGTTGCGGCTTACCCTGGCTTATTCAATCAATACCACGAATCTCCGCGCATAAGAATTGGTACAAGCATCCCGCATTCTCGCGCTATATTCTTCAATAATATCAAGAGTGTTGCGCTTCATATTCACAAGGAGGTTGGGATTGAGGATTTCCCTCTTCCATTTCTCATCCCTCCTCCGTTCTCCACTCTTGTTAAGTGGCCATCAGCTAGCCGCGCTGTTTTGGCTTTCTTGAATGATGAGAATATACCGATCGATGCATTCGAGAGCTACACTGGATGGCATCTTGAGGTAGTAGCCGAGGAATGGCTACGAGCCACTGGCAGTCTAGTTCGCAAGTACTATAAAACAGGCGGATCAATGAAGTTCTTCGATCTGGTTGGAGAAACCGTGGATGGACATCTAGTCTTAGTTCAGGTGAAGTACAAAACAAAGCAGATAATATTGGAAAGATTTGCAGATGTAGTAGAGGAAGTACCAAATGCTGTTGGGTACTTCATTGTAGCGCAACCAGACGGGCTATCCTCACCAAGAGGGGTCCGGACTACCGTAGTGACGTTGGGAGAAATATTGAACTCATCAGCCTTTATGGAGCCATCGGTTCGCGCTTGGTTGAGGCGCCTTCTTTCCGGAAACCTGCTACGTTAATCTGTTCTTTTCCTCGCTGATGATAAGCTAGGGGCCGTGGTGATCGCGCTAAACCCCGCTCCACACGACCATGTTGACTCGACGGCGCAAGTATAATCAAATAGCCATAAGCGGCTGAGCTCATCCGTTAGTTTTTTTATAGGATCACTATTATGAAATTGAGATTTGATGAGACCCAAATTGAGAAAATCGCTAATAGATATGAATATCCACAAGAGGAAAACGATCTCATCGAATTGAAAGAGATAATTCTTAAACAGGGTCACATTACCAAAGAACAATTAATGCGTGTCGCAAAATGGAAATCGCCACGTAGTGCTGGCCATGTCAAAAAGAACTCCAATGCGTATGTTGAAGAAGTAACAGCTTTTGCTTTTTCAGCAGTTGATGAACGGTCAAGGATTGAAACATTAACCATACTTGATGGTGTTTCGTGGCCTACCGCTTCTGTTTTACTTCACCTGTTTCATAAGGAACGGTATCCTATGTTAGATTTTAGAGCGGTTTGGTCGGTGGGTTTGGAAGTCCCAAACCAGTACAAATATTCGTTCTGGTTTCCATATGTCACTTTTTGTAGAAATATAGCTGACAAAAACAAAGTATCCATGAGAATATTGGATCGTGCGTTGTGGCAATATTCTAAAGAGAGTCAAAAACCATAGCCCCCGCTCCACCTGATAGCCGAGGATAAACGGAGGATCGGGGACCGAAAGCCGGAAACTAGCACCTATTAACAGGCATTATCTTAAACATATTGAAAGGACTAATATGATAATTGGTCAGGTTTTCCGTTATGCGCGACCATACGATCCAATGGATGAAGTAATTGATGGTTTACCTAATTATTTCTTTCATACGCATTCTCCAGGCTCAAAACGAGCCCTGTTAGAGGCTGGAATAAATCCTATCAAAAAAATCCAATCCCCTGATGGGCTTAGGTGTCCAGCAATACTCATATCAAGCAGTCCTCACAAAATTGGTTCCGCGGAGACCCCCTGGCAAGATTTTTTCGATCCGGATAAGGGTCACATTCATTACTACGGAGATAACAAATTTCCCGGAGTTGACCCGTCAACACCAAGTGGAAATAGAGCACTTTTAGATCAGTTTTCCCTTCAATCTTCTCCAAATATTAACGTCCGGAAATATGCCTGTCCAATCATATTTTTCAAGCGCGTCCGAGTAGGATCACGGGCGAAAGGTAACGTTAAGTTCCAAGGATTTGGAGTGATCACTCGGGTAGAACTAGTAACCCAAATTGATCGTAAGAACGATCAGCCATTTCCAAACTACTCCTTCGATTTTACAGTATTCGATCAATCTAAGGAGAATGAGATATTCCCATGGTCATGGATCACATCGCGCCGAGACCCATCTAAGTCAAATGCCGAAGTATTAAAGCAAGCCCCCGAGGCTTGGAAAACTTGGCTTCAGAAAGGTGACAATGGGTTAGAACTGAGCCGACGGCGAGTTGTTAAGTTACAAACTTATTCATCGAACGACCAAAGACCTCAGAAGTCATCACGTGAGGGAAAGGTGCTGGACATAATCTACCAATTCTACTCAGGACGTAAGGCCAGATTCGAAGCTCTTGCGGCCTTTATCACTGAGCGCGTAATTAGATACGATGAACTAACTTACCGAACTGGTTGGATAACACCTTCATCGTCTGATGGAGGAGCCGATTTTATTGGCAGGTTGGATATCGGGTCGGATCTAGCTTCAGTAAAGATAATTGTATTGGGCCAAGCAAAATGTGAGAAGATAACCTCACCCACAGGTGGTAATCATATTGCACGCACAGTCGCTCGCCTTCGGAGAGGTTGGATTGGAGTTTATGTAACTACTAGTTATTTTTCTGAGGCTGTCCAGCGTGAGGTATTAGAGGATAAATACCCAATAATACTCATTAATGGAAATCGAATAGCTCATGAAGTTATAAAAGAAATGTATGAAGAAGGCATTTCTAGGGTTGAAGATCTACTAGAAACTATAGATGAAACATACGATGATATGATAATGGTCAGAGAACCTGAAGAGATTTTATATGATTGACGACTTTTCTATTATTCTCAAAACCATTTCTCTGGAACATTGTCATAGGGGATTCCAGCAAAGCATTTCATAACAGCCTCAATAATAATCTTAGCAGCTAAAGGGGGGACAGCCATACCAATTTGCTTTCTAACATTCTCTTTTCCTCCCAAAAAAATAAAGTCATCAGGAAATGTTTGTAACCTCGCCCTTTCTCGATTTGTCAATGCACGAGGCTCCTCCCAATGATAACCATGGGTGCCGCCTCCTCCGCTTCCTGTAATAGTATATGAAGGTTTATTAGGATGCAATCTTCTATATATTTGACTTAGTTTTGCTCCCTTTACATTGAGTTGTAAATCTTTAGGTAATTTTGAATACCATGCATTTTCACCTGGAGGTATTGCATCCAATCGTGCCTCGACTTTTGGTGGATGATTTGTGAATTCGTGGTTCGGCATATCATTAGAAATTGGTGGGTTTTCCAACGCTTCCTTGGCCTTTTTTTGTTGTTCTGGTTCCGGGGTTGTTGGTGTTGGTATTTTGAACTCGATTCCTAAATCCTTTCTAAATCCAATTATGACTATCCTATGCCTAGTTTGAGGTATTCCATACTCTTCGAATTTATATAAGTGGGTTGTTAGTTTGTATCCTGGGCCGGCACTTTCGAGATCAGATAAAATTTTATCAAATGCCAAGCCATTATTTGCGCTTCTAATTCCTCCCACATTTTCGGCAATAAACCAAAGAGGTTCATGGACATCTAACACCTTTACCCCATATGAGTAAAGGGGACCGTATTTGCCGTCAATACCATTTTGTTCCCCCACAATACTGAAATCATTACACGGAAATCCGTATGCAAAGGCATCGATGGGCTGCAATTTTTCAATATCGATATCTTTTACATCCCGCCAAATAACACTCTCTGGACGGCTAGGACATATGTTTTTTCGATAAGTTTCACAGGAAAATTCATCAATATCATTTGCCCAAGCATGTTCGATAAAATATTCTTCCCCATTTTCATCCTTCACTCTTGCATTCTTTGCTCCGTAAGCAAGGCCTCCAGGCCCTGAGAAGAACTCGCCTAATCTAAACTTCATAATTTCATACCTCTAGAATATTTGTTCTGATTTTTACATATTATACTATTAGATATCAATCTATATCAATAATACATGAGGATTTCTTTGTTATGGATCACTGGTTTGTCACTCGACCTAAAAGGAAACTAATACTCATTCCCGATTTGATAAAAATATTCGCAGCAACCGCAGAGGGCAAGCGCTGGACAAGTAACCGTCAGCTTCAGTTGAAATTTGAGAAAGCGATAACAAATGCAGGATGGAAGGCTCAAAATATCAGCGATGACGGCAGCGGCGGGAGAACCTATGCCGCCTTATTATTTATGCTTGGATTATGGTATGAAACCGAAACGGTCCAAATTACTACTGCCGCAAATGAGATAATTGACGGAGTTTCAAGCCCCGTAGCTGTATTGACAAAACAGCTCTTAGATTTTCAGTACCCATCGCCGTATTCACTAAAGCGAAATGTAAATATCTCCCGGGAACTCCAAATACAACCGTACCGTTTTATTCTGAATATATTATTAGAAACTGAGATAATAGAAATAACACAAGAGGAAATTGCGTTTTGCCTGGTTCCGTTTGCTAAAAAAATGCAGGATCTTGAATTATGCACTAATCGAATTTTAGAGTATCGAAATAACAAAGACAAGATAACCAAAGAAGCTCTTTATATTTCTGGTCGAGATGGATCATATTTAAAAAATCTTGGTAATACGATCATAAATCAACTTGAATATACTGGATATTTTGAAGAAAACCCTGATATAAAATCTCTCAAGTTTAGAAAAGATAAAATACAAGATGCTAAGTTATTTCTCGCCGAGAGGAGAAAATCACTTATCCAAAACCCAGACAATGCGGCTCAATTTCAGAGAAGGTATGGATCTGGATTGGAAAAAACGAAAGATTACAAAATTTCTGTAAGAAAGCCTATGAAGATCTCTCCAAACGAAAGGAAGATTATTGAAAACTTTTATATATTAGCTGCACAAAAACCTGTATATTCAATCGATGATGACTTAATACACACAATCAGTACAGATATTGGCGCCTCTACTCATTTAGTTAGAGAAACCCTAAACAAACTACCACTGAATACAACCGGCAATGAATTCGAAGATACATACTTGCGATTAGCAACAGGTGGTCGCCCAACAGCCACAGATTTTGAAAGAAAGACAGCAACACTTTTCAACGAGGGCTTCGATCTTTACTCTATATGGGTAGGAAATCTCCCCCTCCATCCTGATATCATAGTATTCCTTGATGGTGAATCTTATACTCACGGCATTCTAGATACTAAAGCTTATACCGATTATTCTTTACCAAATAATCACCGGAACGTGATGGCAGTAAATTATATTGAGAATCTGCGTACATATTCATATCAAAACAAGGATTTTAGATTATCATTTTTCGGTTACGTTGCCGGCAATTATGGGAAAAATATCCAAAAATCGTTTGACAAATTATTAGCAATGACCGATATTCCTGGAAGTTATATCACTGCGAGAGATCTACTCAATCTTTACCATATGCATAAAGAACAAGTATTTTCACCATCAGAAATATCTAAACTATTTTCATGTAACAGACAAATAAATCCAAATGAAAGCAGAAGCCAATAATATCAAAGATTTTCAGAATAAGATGCTTACCTGGTTTGAGAAAAACGGCCGTGATTTTCCTTGGAGGAAAACAACAGATCCATACAAGATTATGATTGCAGAATTCTTGCTGCAGAAAACCCATGTAAGAAAGGTTGAAGAGATTTATCAAGAAATCATTAACCATTATCCTGATATTCGCTCACTCTCAAACGCTAATCAGAAAAATTTAGAGAGAATTATTAAACCTCTTGGATTTCTGAACAGAGCTGAGCGTTTGATAAATGCATCAAAAAAGATTGTAAAAGATTTTGATGGCAATATACCTAATGATTTTGATTATTTACTATCTATCAAAGGCATTGGAAATTATATTGCTTCTGCAATCCTCATTTTTGCTTTTGAAGAAAGAAGAGTTATTGTAGACACTAATGTAATAAAGATATTGACATCTGAGTTCCAAATAAAATCGGAAAAAAAACGTCCTCATACAGACAGAACTTTATGGCATGCAGCCCAGGAACTAGCACCAGAAAAGAACATAAAGGAGTTCAATTGGGCCCTTCTTGATTTTGGAGCATCGTTGAATAAATAAGTAAGAATATGGTGAATGGAATACTATCGGAGCATTTCTCTATTTCCCCCTAATATCTTTCAACTCTTTGTGCAGTTCTTCATTTGAAAGTACAGTAGATACTCTATTCTTGAATTTTTCTCTCAATCTCTTTGTGTAATCCCTCAGACCTTGTCTATCAACTCCTTGTAGTTCCCTACCAACCCATTGGACAATTCTAAGATCATCCATAACTACAGGAGTTTCTAAAAAGTTTACCCAATCTGACCAGCTCCCTACTCCTTTCACGGTGCTATAAGGGATTTTTGATAGCATATAGCATTCACGAAAATGATCTCGTTTTGTACCAGTTCTGCTGTTAGGTTCTCCAGGTCTTACGCCAAGGGGAGCATGCTGCCACAATGCTTCCCAAATATACTGGTCTTGAAATCTATCCTCTGGCGGAACAACTACAGCATCATCAATAAATAATAAATGCTCTCCTAAGTAATACCACCTCTCTAGATTTCCTTGTCCATCTAATAAACCTCTGCTTGCTAGATCATTTTTAATCTCATCCATCTTCATTTGTAAGAACCTATCAAGTTCTTCAGCTTGTGCTATCTCTTTTTTTGTTATCACTTTCTTTATGCTCTTAAATACTTTTTCTGCTGAAGTGTTCCTAACAATTACTGTCATATCTCACTCCGATGAATAATAATCATTTAACCAAACCCCTTTGAGACTTCCCATTTTCTCTGCTAGGATAACTGGATCGCCTAATTCTTCTTCATCAAAAAGTACTGATGTATCCGATTGCAGATCAATTTCAATAATTGCTTGGTTTGTCAATCTGAACAGATACTCAACAATTGCCTCTTCATCATCTCCAATTGCTTCATAAGCCTTATGTTTAAGATTGTATTTATAAACGTACCCCCCATATTCACCCACCGAATATACTCCTAATCTTTCTTGATCTAGCTCAACTCCGACAATGTCTTCCCACATTCCAGAAAAACGTTCAGGCGGATCAATTTCCAAGAAGAATGATTTTGTACGTTCTGCTAAAATATCACCCTTATCATATTCAGGATAATTATCCATACAAATTAGTCGTGTTCGGATTTTATAGTGGCCAGGAAGATAATCTCCGTTTTCTAATCTCAAAGCAAATGGTCCAAAAGGTCCCTTAATTGAGTTCTTTTTTAGTACAAAATCTGTGGCAGGAACGAACTCTTCAATAATATGACCATCCTCCGCAGAAAATAACCACATCTTCAATTGAGACTTTATATCTTGATCCGTTTCATTAATAACTGAGACTTTTATGTTCTCTACGGTTTCTCCATAATTTACTCTAAGGTTTTCATTTGGCAGGTTTAACTCACCTAAATCTAATCTTATTGGATGCTTATCCTTTTTTCCTTTAACTCCTTTTCTTTTCCCTTTTCCTTTTGATCCACGACCTAAGCTATCAATACCAAGTATTTTTGCCACTTGATTTGCTATACTTAGAGCTCTCTTTTCTACCTCTCTTCGCTCTCTTGTCCGCCTAATTTCTGGGTCAACACCAAACTCTAATTTTTCATAAGCGAATTTCGATACTTGCTCTCTGATATAGCCTCTTACTTGAGATGCACCTGACCGTCTCCAATCAAATCCATAGTGGGTCACTGATTCCGCAGCACTCATCAACCTATCTAGTTCATCATCAAATTGGATATATCCGTATAACCCATCAGAAATGTTCCTAGGTATATTGAAAGTATTAAATGTGCAAACATTCATACACCTTCTTTGAATAACGATGCCCTTTTCATCTGATGGTACATCATCTGGTTCCTTCCAAGCAATATGCAAGCGCTTTATTCTAAAGGAAGTACCTGATATTTCGAATTTATCATTTTCTCTGTACCAGAATTTGACTTCTTTTGTATCATTTTTTGGTAATTCCGCTAGGAAATCTGGTACTTTTGCACTAGTCTCACCTTTGTCGGAAATAACTCGAATAGATGCTCCAAATTTCTGGATTATTTCCCACCATGTTTCTGAAATCATCTCAATGAAAGAACCATCATTGATTGCGTCAATCAATTCATCAATTGGGTCAACAATAATAATTCTCGTACCAACTTTTGTTAAAGGAGACAGTGTTGGAAATCTCTCATTTATCTTTCTTAGGCCTTCTTCACCATCCCATTGGTCAATAACGCATTTTGTTTTACTCACTACTCCATGTATACCAATCCTATAAGTTTCATCACTGCGGAATGTATCGTAATAGATCCTATGTTTTTTTGATGCACCAATGAAGATGAATTTTCCTTGTCCTCTTGCCCCAATCGCACCTTCTTCTTCAGATTTCGAAAAAAACGAACTTTGAAATCTCGCCCATCGTTCCTCTACTGGAAGCTCATCTTCCATCTCTTCTCTGGTAAGTACACTTCCGGTTAACCCATATGTTCCTTCATCTGTCATTGTTACAAAAGTCGGAAAAGTGCCAGGTTGTCCTGTATGCAACTGAATTGTAAATCCCCATTTTTTTTCAAAATCATTTGCCCGAGCATCCCATCCATTTTGAACAGCATCCTTCTGTACACCATGGACAACACCTTTTTCTTTTCTGTATTGATCTTTAATGTTCTTCAATTGGTGTTCCCAATTTACTGGAATATCTCTTCCCTTTTCCAAATCTAAATTTATTTCTTCAACCATATTTTCTCCTTATCTATCAATTTTTCTCGCTGAGCGTATCCAGAGCATTTACACCCTTATTTGATAATGCATATTTCACATATAGACCATCTTTTATTTTTTCAATTAAGCCCACATCCCATGCTCTTCCAATTACACCAGATCTATTTGTAGAAATCTGTGAATCTGACCAATTTGGAAATAAATCCTTTATGCTATTGTCAAGCTGAGATGGATCTCTTTTTCCCTGATTGATTAATGAAAGGAGTGTGAATAATGCTTCTGCCTCAAAAGGTACATAGTTACTTACATGCTCAATATAAAATTCTGTTTCATCATCAGACATTGATGTCATCATATCAATATTATCAATGCAAGCATTTTGCAGCCGGCCAAATTCCAGCCCTGGTAAGGTTATTCCAATCGAATATTCCCCACTATCGCTCTTATTAATTTCTGCAAACCTAAGTAAAGGCAAAGCACCTACAGGATCACCGGTTGTAGATTTTACATATCCTAAAAACTGGGTTATATACCTATCAATGCTTTTTGATACGGATCCTGTTGGGAAACCCACTGAGAGTTTTTCATCCCTTTTTCGATTTTCCTTCTCATCAAGTTCTGCAAGCAGTGTTCCATATTCTCTTGCTTTTGAAGATGCTTTTTGATGAAACCAATCCAATGGTATCCATTGACCTTTTTCCTGTAATAAGAGCATCAGCATCCTAACAGCAAATTTTATTGGCAACACCCTATTTATTTGTCCAAATATCCAGTCTTCCTTATCAATTGGACCTGATAAATCAACTGGCTGTATCTTGCTAGTGTTAATTAAATCCAAACTCCAATCTTTGTTGGTTAATTTCTTTTGCATATTCGAATAATCAACTGCTAATTGCTCTTGAGTTTGACCAGAAGAAGTTTCAGCTACATCTTGAATACCCACTTCCGTATCTTCAATAACAAGTTGATTTTGGAATGCAGTTAATGCAAAATCCTGCATACTTGTATATCGTCCTTCAGCAATTAACTCAATTACTCTTTGATGAATATAATTTGAACACTCGACTATATATTTCATATCTGCACCTCTACCCTTACTACTAAGGCATTACACACTCTCTATATGTGCACATATTATACTACGTATTTCCATTTTGTCAATGGGTATCTATAAATATGTGTCTGTTATGTGAATATATCAGTGGGTTTCGATAGTATAGGTAAGGTATTTTCTTGTTGGAATTATCGTCCTGGGTTGCCTCAAGTAAGAATTTAAAGTATTGAGCAATATCTCCAAAGCTCACAAGTATTGATGTCTGAGGATTATCCGACAGCATTTATTACTTCAAAATGGTGTTATTTTCATTCGTCTAAGAGATACCAGAATTAAAATCATGAGATAGCGATAGGGCCGAATAGAATTCTATGCTGTTGACAAACCGGCTTATCAATATATCGCTAATAAGACTTTATTTGAGTTTCCTTAGCCAATACTATCCATTTCATTGACCTTACTTTATCCGTTTGATATAATTTTGAAGCGTAATCAGGGCATCAGCTTTTTCAATTTGTCAATGCACAATTTCTGAAATCTCTATCCAAAATTGAGGAAAAAGGAACCCAAAAATGCGGGTGTGGCCACGCGGTAGTTTACGCGGTAAGGCATCAGCTTCCCAAGCTGGTGCTTTTTTGTTTTTATTAGAAGTATTTATTAAACACCCCCTTGACAAACTCCCCTTCCTGTTTTTGGGACGGGAGACCGGGAGAATAATTGAATATATAAAATATAAAACCGAATCGGGAAAAAATCGGTGGTAAATCGGATGAGAATCGGAGGTAATTCTACCGATTCGAAATTTGCTGAAGCCTAAATTATTAGCATTGGATTGATTATGACTAATATGGATTGGGGTTTATTGGCAATAACATAGAATATAACAATTAATAATTACTGGTACTGTTCAAGTATACATATTCTGAAAAATATTTTAACTTTCCAGACCGTCAAGTAACGATCTTAATTCATAAACTCCTCCTGTTTCTCCCAATATGTTAATTGTCTCTATAGCAATTTTCTTTGATTGATTATTACCTTCAAAAGCAGCGGAAAGTATTTTCGTTATTTTTTCAATAATCTTGTCCCTGATATATAGCTCTTTCCGAGATTTAATCATTTCAAGAAGCATAGAATTAGTCAATTCAGGGTGGTTGTTACAGTTCTCAACTAAATACTCAATCACTAATCCTACTTCAAAATCTCTTCTAATATAATTTAGGATTTCATTGAGTACGGGATATACTTCGGAAAAATCAATTGGAATGGATTTTAATAACCTTGCATAACTTGATAATTCTTCCTGGTATTCATCAATGCCCTTCTCAGGTGATATTGCCTCCAAACGCCACTTCCATAATTTCCATGTTTTTTCCCAGATGATATCCTCCCTTGAGGGTTTTTGAGATTCAAGAACTTGACTCAACCAGAATACTCCATGGGATCGACTCTTGTCATCACTATTTTGGTAATACTTGATTAATAAATTATCTTCAGAATCTATATCGATCAAATTTAACAGATACGCCTTCAATAAATGAGAGGATATTTTATTATCCATCGGATAATTATTATCATTTGAAACCGAATCCAATAGGCTATCCAAGTATCTATCATATTGAGAAATCAATTTAGGGAATGTATCTGCAAAAACATCACTATAACCAAGATAGGAATTCCATGCTGCATACCAATACTTGTACTTACCTTTGGCACTAGGAAAGATTTGATCAATACTTTCTGAAACCCACTCATCATCAAGATAATTTAACTGGGGAAGATACTGCCCAAAAACTGAATGGACGCCTATGCATGGATCACTCGACTTATTTAGCTTTCTTGTTAATCCTCTTTTTACAAAAGGAGACATTTTCGTACTTACATAGTCTTTATTACTTTCTTTAGCTATTCTCTTCTCATACAATCCAAAAGCCACCAAGCAATGCATAGCCATTCCTCTTACAGAATTTAAAGAACGCGATACAGGATCATAATTGCCTTCATCTTCGTCACTCGTTTTTCCAAGTTCATATTCTAATAAAATATCAATGATCTCCTTAATTCTATTCTTAGTTTCGTTTGTGAAAACATACTCCTTCTTATACATCAGTCTTTCTAACAAACTTAATCCTCTTATTTTTACATATCGAAGGGTATCAAACTTTTCATTGGTCTCTTGTTCTAAAAATGATACGTAGTGAATTAAATCAATAACTTTTTCAAAATTAATATTGCTTGTTTTTTTTATAGCGGATTCAATACCTAAGAAATAATTAGAATGATAATCAAACGATAATTTGCAATCCTTTAATAAATCTGCGTGTTCAGAATATTCAATTGGTCTGGCAGTTACATCCGATTGAAAAATTCTCCCTAAACCTTCAACGGAGGGATCTACCATCCAAGTTCCTTCTTGTGGTACAAAGCTTATCAAGAACTCTATTACATCTGGTATTGTTTCTTTTGAAAGTTCATCTAATTCTTTTGGGCTCTTTGATCCCGTAAATGTTTGAATAAACCCTTCATCGGCTTGGTCTTTAGGAACTCCGTGCTTTTGGACTAAAAAGGAATAGTAAGCACTGTCATCAGTTTCTAATAATTCTTGAATACCCTTCAATTCGTCGAGATGAATCCTCTCTATATAATTTATCATTTTGTCATTCTTTGTATCACCTTCCAATTCCTTTCCATACTTAATTACCTTTTCTTCAATTGACTTCATTGTCTTAGAATTAATGGAATATTTATCTCCTAAAATGATTTTTTGAATATGTCTCGGAAAATGTGCATAACAATTATTAATCAATCTACTTATTTCTGAATGAGTATTACGGTAATCATATAACAAGTAATTTATATAAGCTTTTTCTAACAATCCTGAAAATTTTTCTCCGTGATAAGTTATTACATAAACCGCTATCCTGAAAAGTATCGAGCTATTACTATCAATATACCGATCAAGAACATTAGATATATCTTTTGGATGGCTGTCTATAGAATTAATTAATGAATTTATTAAATAATCTTTTAGCAAATATTTTATTTCTGAACGATATCTTTCATCTTGCTCAGGGTCAATTCGCCATGCCCAAAACGCAGTTTCAGATTTCTTCTTGTTGCTACTTAATTCAATCACTAATGCTTTATCTAAACTTGATTCAATGATTTCTATCACTCCTATGGGATCAACTTGGATCAAAGACGATAAATGGTCTTCAAATATCTTATCAAGCCAATAAATATCAAATTTCGTGCCTGCTTTATACTTGCTCTTGTCACCCTTCTCTTCAATTGGGAATGGTTGGGCTAATAAATCCAATATAGACAAGGCTTCGTTTATATAATCGCCTTCCACCAAATGATCGATCATCTTTCCTAATTCTTCTAATATCAAGACATTTCCGATAGTACTAGATTCTATCCATTTAGTAATTGAATCAGTTAAATTTGCAGAATATTTAGGCGGTACCTGATTTAATGAATTTAATAAAGTCCTAATAACCCTTGAATTTTCAGTTTTCATGTTCAAGGCTATATCATTAACTATATCTGGAGAAGTAGTAGCAAATCGGTTTAAATAGTCTCCTGCGTACCAAGCAGGCATCTTGTAAAAGCCTATATTATTTTTGTCTTCTATCGGCTCGGGAAATTTACTGAACACGTCCATATCGTAAAAATATTTAATCCACATTGGATTATCAATTGTCTTGAATATATATCTTGCATATTCCTCATTGAATATCCACTCTTTAAGAGCTAAAGCACTTGCTTTGTTAGGTTTCTCTGTAAATATATATTTATCTATAATACTGATATTGTCATAAAAACTATTCATTCTTCCGCTCCAGAATTGCGCTTAACGGATCGCTAACAAAATCCTCTTTTTGTACATATTCTTCCATATTTGTCTTTAATCTTTTTGTTATATATTGAACTTCTGAATAATTCTCTTTTGTGACTCGATAGACTATTCTAGTTATTCCGTTACTACTTAAAAAATCCTCAATGTCTTCTCCGTCCTTATCTATTTCGTCATCAGAGTCTTCTTCATCTTTATCAATTTCTACATCGGAGTTTTCTCCTTCCTTTTTTATTTCCACATCGGAAAGGAATATATAATGGTTTCTTGGTTGATTAATTATCATTTTGTGATCTCTAGAATATAGTTTGAGATATTCGTTTGCCTCACTCACGCTTTGAATTACTTCCCGAATATCTTCATCTGCCATTGAAAAACCCAGAAAGATTACCTGAAAATTTCTAAATATTTGTTGTAAAAAACTTCGCAAGATATGTCGCGGATCATAGATATCAACATAATCATCAGCATCAAAAATGACAGTATCTAGAGATTCTTTGTCATTAGGATCAATAATTCCGTGTATATGGAAAATTATTAATTCCTCTGAGTTGTATAACAGTTCAATTTCTAGGGGTTTGGCTGGGTACCAAGTTTCTTCAGGAATGAATGCGGATCGCTCTAAACAAACATCGTAATTAGTAGTGATATATAAATTAATTCCTGGGACATTCACTAAGTAACTATGCTCAGAGCTAAAATCTTTCACATCATATCTTTGGGTATCAGTAAATCTATCAAATAAGAGAGATTTAAACTCATCGCCAAGAATTAATCGTACTTCTTTTGCTTTATCCTTTAAACTTCCATCTAGATTTTCTAATTTGAATGTCTCGTGCCCATCCTTTTGTTGGATTTTGTCTTCAAAGTATTCCAGCAACTGCTTCCAAGTTGGATATTTCGCTCGGGCTGAAACTCCTGAGCCAAGAAATAAGATAGTAGGATATTCTAGTGAATTCCTAATCAGTTCTTTAAAGATTATTTCGTTTTCAGTATCAAACACTCTATGGTCTTCACTTCCCAAGCCTAGTTTCATAAAATCACTATCTCGATAATTTGCCTAATATTTATTACATTTATTATATAGCAATACTTTCCATAGTATCTGTTCATATATTGATTAAGATTAGGAAAGAGAAGCAAATATTATCCAAATTTTATAAGAATGCTAATCCGCCAATAACCTATGCAATAAGAACAGATATACATCCATATGTTATAATAAAATTACCTTAAAAGAGTGACTGATTTGCATTGTGTTCACCTCAAAAAGAGGTAAAATATCTGTTGCTGATTCTCGTAAAACCTAGTAAGTAACACCCACCACGCACCCGTAGCTCAATGGATAGAGCGACTGACTTCGAATCAGCTGCTCTCTTTTTGTTCTGTACCAGAGAATTTATCCATATGCCAGGCTTGAACAAATAAACGATACTGCGACTTAATTTCTTCTTGAGTTGCATCTGATTTAGTATCAAGAATTTCGTAGTAATTTCCCATATTTAATTAGCTGAGACCAAAACCATTATTGACGTCACATATACTTGACACCCTGAGTATAGAACCGATTAATGTCGATGTCAAAGTACTTTGCTCCCATCTATCCAAGCTGTAATGTTGTTCTAATCCATCCCCTTGACAACCTTCCCTTCCTGTTGAAAGAGACCGGCCCTTCGTCTAGTTTATCCTGAGTGGACACTGAGTTAAAACGAAGTGGAAATCGAAGGGCTCAGGACGGGGGACGGAAAAAGCCTGAGACTTTGTGACTGGGTGATTTTGTGACGGATGATTGAAGATTGAAAATTGGATGAATTGACCGCTGAAAGCCTGCCAAAATAATGGTATAAATCTCTATACCATACCCCGGAGGTGCATGTGACACCCAAGTCTACCCCACCCTCTGTTCGGAAATTCCTTCCTTTTTTCCTGATTTTGCTATCCCTACCCCTGTTGGCCTGCAACCTGTTCAATCGTCTGGGTGATGCTGTCTCCGATTCTGTCTCCGATTCTGAATCTGATTCCATGTCTCTGGAAGAAGCCCTCGATCTAACACCGCTCGACAGCCGGCCCACGGTCCTGGAAGAAATGGGCCCCCCGGATGCCTTTTTAATCAAATTCCAGGAGCTGGAAGGGCAGATCGTTCGCTGGGAAACCTGGTCCTATTTTGACTTTACGACCCTGTTTGAATTCATCGACGGGGAGCTGATCTGGACCATCGAACTGGAAGAGGTCCCAAACGGTTCCATCTTCGCCCATTGGTATGATCCTGCCGATTTCCGGGCCGGTATGAGTTCGGCAGATGTTAAAAATCTTTTTGCTGACCAGGAGCTGCTGGAGATCGATCTGGCTGCCCTGGACCTGGAAGGCGGACTGGCCCTGGCCGGGGATCAAATCCTGTTTGGTTTCGATGATGACCAGCTGGTCTACGTGGAGACCGTCATCCTCAGCCCGGATCCGGACGGCAAACCCCTGGGGGATTTTAGTTCCGGGACCGATCAAGAGATTCAGCCCCCTGAGGCTTCCCCGGAACCGGTCGAAATTGGACCTGCCCTGTTCCAGGATGATTTTGAGAACGATACGGCACTGGCAAAACCAGCCCTGGATAGCAGCGCCATGGAATTTGGGAATATCGATGGGCTGGGTGTGCTGACGGCCCATCATGTCCAGGAAGTCATCCTGGCCTATTATGATGAACCCCTGTTAAAGGATTTTCTCCTGGAAGTGGAAATCCGCCCCCTGGATCTTGGACCGGGATCACAAGCCGGGGTCATGTTCCGGTTTGAGGACCCGGTTGATGGATCGGACTATTACTACATCATCGCTGTCACACCCTCCGACCAGCAGATCTGGCTCCAGGGTTGGTCCGGGGGAGATTGGGCGGTGTGGGAATTCCAGGATATCCCTGAAGATCAAATCCCAAAATACGGGATCTATAATATGAAGATCGACTGCCAGGCTGACTCCATCCGGGTCTATCTCAGTGATCAGCTGGCTGCTGAATTCACCAACAGCCTGATCCAGGGTACCGGAACTTTTGGACTGACGATGGTCTCTTCCCAGACCCCTGAAACAGTCGTTTTTGACAACCTGGTCATTACCCAGCATCCCTGAGTAAAAAGGAAATCTCATGCACAGGATCAAATCAACTCTAAAGAAAAATATCTGGCGTTTATTGATAGCCCTGATGATTGTTCTGCCGGCAGCCCTGGCGGCCGGTGTAAGCGATGTCCAGGCCGGGGGTGGTGGAATCTTTCCCGTGATAGGGATTATCGCTGCCGGAGGAAGACGCAATCGAGTTTACAGGACAGCCGAGGGTTTTATCGATGAAAAAACCCGCTATTATGACACCCTGAGGGAGACTGCCCGGAAGCAGCTCCTGGACAGGACAATCACATATGGACTGCGCGATAACCAGGTGGGCGCTTATATAAAGTTAGTCAACCTGATTGAAAAGGAACGGGAGGCGATGTTAGGTTTCGCGGAATCGGAAAAGAAAGCTGCCCGGGATGAATTTATAGACGTCATCCAGGATGAGATCACCAACCGCATGCTGGCCTCTACGCCAGCTACCCAGCTGCTGGGTGTGATGGGAAAAAGCATCAGCTCATCTCAGGATTTCCTCGGTACAGCCCTGGATCAGTTAGCAGGTGGAAGCGGGGGTACCCTGGAGGAAATCCAAAAAATAAAGAAGATCGCCGAACGCATGGCCATCGCCGGACAGTTGATCGGCGGCAACTTTGGCCAAACCATCCGGTCAGCAGGAGCCAAAGTCGTTGAGATCATAAACAAACCCACAGCTGATATCGAGGCAGGGCTGGTCCAGGTCCAGGGAGAACTTGGTGCGCTGGGTGACCTGGTCAGCGAGCTCCAGGGACAGGGCTACACACCCACCGCCAGCCAGACCACTCGGGATGTGGTGATTGCCCTGGTCACAGGAGATGAAAGCAACCCGGCCATTGCTGCCATCGCGGATATGCTGGTCGCCAAACATGGCGGAGGAGGAGACTTCAGGGAGCGGGCAAAAGCCATCCTGCACGGCAATGCCTCGGCTCGCTGCGCCGCCCGGACAGAGCAGATTAAACAATTGGTTCTCCGGTTGGAAATGAATATCGAAGGTGAAGAGCCCCCCGATGATAGTGACCTGCCCACTTGCCAGGTGATAGATATCCCCACTCTGGTCGCGGAAACGATCAGGGCAGCCGAAACCGCAAATGCTGGTGAAGCAGAACCAACTCCCCAGGCTGCTGCCACGGATGAAGCCGCTGTTACATCTCAACCTGAGACAACAGCTGCTGAAACAGGCGATATGGAATACAAAGGGACTTACAGCAGCAGTTCAGGGGGTTGTACAAGCGGCGGTGAGTTTGAATTTCATGTCTTTGAAAGCGGCAGTGTAGCCGTTAACTATCGGCAAATCGAAGATTCTTGCAGCGACTCACCTGAGCTTACCTTCGGCTACAGCATCACCGGAACTCATCAGAACGGAACCTTTGAAGCTGCCTTTAATGAATGGTTTATTCTCAAGGGCAGCTTTAATGAGAACAGCATGTCCGGTATCGCTCAGAACGAATATGGGACCTATACCTGCCAGGCAACCCGGGTGAAATAATTCATAAAACATGACCGGGGACTGGTCGGCGCTGTGCGCCTGACGGGAGACGGAGGACGGAAAAAGCCTGAGACTTTGTGACTGGGTGACTTTGTAATAGATTATTGAAGATTGAAAATAGAAAATTGAAGGTTGAAGGTATAAAGATTGGATTATCAACCAAAAATAACATAGAAAACTGCTGACCCGACAGAAATAAGAAAAACGGGAAATCTGAACCGCCTCGCAAGGTGCGGTTCTTATGCTGTATATTATGTCATTGCGAGAATGCGAAGCATCCGTGGTAATCCCCGGTTATTTTGAGGACTAAGTTTTTTTCAATGCGAGCCCTTCATTCAGGATGATAGAATGCAGAGTTCTTTTTGTTTTGTCATTCCGAGTGCAACGAGGAATCCATAAGAGGCTGAAGTAACCAATCACCTTGGCGTTGATCATAATGTCTTCAGCCAAATGATCTACCAATGGATCCTTCGCCAAGGCTCAGAATGACAGAATGCAGAGTTCTTCTTGTTTTGTCATTCCGAGTGCAACGAGGAATCCATAAAAGGCTGAACAAATCAACCACCTTGGCGTTGATCATAATGTCTTCAGCCAAATGATCTACCAATGGATCCTTCGCCAAGGCTCAGGATGACAAACGGGAAGTATTGATTTGATCGGGGAAATTGTATAACATTATTAATCATTGGGGGTATTCATGAGAACATATTATATCTACATTTTATCCAGTGCAGGAGGAACCCTTTATACCGGCGTTACCAATAATATCTGGGAGAGAATATTGCTTCACAAACAAAGAAAACTACCTGGTTTTACCCAACAATATAATATCACCCGGCTGGTTTATTACGAAGAGACCAAATATATCCTTAATGCTCTCAATCGAGAAAAACAAATCAAGGGATGGAGAAGGAGCAAGAAAATTGAATTAATTGAATCATTAAATCCATCATGGGTAGATATCGCAGATTATTGGTATTCTAATGCGGATTTTCATGATTGAAACCCAATTTTATTGTCACTCCGAGCACAGCGAGGAGCATGCCTGGGCGGATAGGGCTCGTTGAAGACTGAGTTGCCATCCATCATCTTGGTGATAGGATCCCCTTTGGGATCCTTCAAATTCGCTCAGGTTGACAAAATGTGGGTACAAAGATCTCCTGGTCATTGAATTCCCTTACGCCTACCATTTTACTTTTTACGTCTTACCAAATCTCTTCACCCGTCAGGAATTTTCGGACCTCATCGATCCGCGATTTAATGTACTCACCTGGCTCGTTAATAACCCGGGCAGCATAATTGATGAACATAATCTTCCTGGCGATCATCAAAGTGGGTATGACCCTTTCTTCCACTTCTGGCCATTCTAAAATACTGGTATAACCCTTGATGAAAGACTTTTTCAGTTCCTGGTAATCATCTCGATGACGACCGTATGAAAGGGTCACAGAAATATCCTGCACCGGGTAACCCAGATTGAGATCTTCAAAATCGATTAAGTAAAGTTCTTCCCGGTGGCAGTGTACATTCCAGAAATGCAGGTCGCCGTGAATCAAGATCAATCCATCCAAGTCTGAAAAGAGATCAGCAAAAACCTTATTGGCTTTTAGAATAGCCTGATCGATTATTTGGATACTGTCCTCAGTAAAGAGATGATTGTATTCCGGAGTGTTGTAGACCACAGGTTCATCTGGATAATAAAAGACCTTGTCCCATTTTTTGGGATTGATCTGAGCCGGGAGGGGATTTAATGACCTTGCATGCTGATGGAGCTCCGCCAAACCCTGGCCCAATTTATAATAATTTTCCGGGCTCAGATTCTCTTCCAAAGTATTTCCGGGAATCCATTTAAATAAAACACAGCGACGATCCTCGGGCACATCGGGCACAGTAACAATGGAAATATAATCCCCATCTTTCCGGGCAACCGGTTCCGGAACTCTCAGATCCGTATCCCTCAACAGCGAGGTTAACCAGAAGATTTCCGCCTGGTTTTCATTCAGAGTGGTCTCTTCATCGGAATAAATCCGCAGCACAAACCTCTCACCGGCTTTTGTTCGGACCACAAACATGGTATTGGTCTCTATTGTCAGGAATTTAACCTCTTCCACCTCGATGTCATAGTCTTCCATCACCTTAAACACAACTTTCCGCAGTCTGCGAATCTTCCCCAATCGAGTCAAATCTTCATATCTCTTCTTCATCACGCCTTACGCCTTAGACACTCTACTTACTATTTACTACTTACTGATAATCTGCTTTCCTGTGAACCCTGCTCTTATACTTATACTCCTCCACTCCCAGCAGATCCATCACCTTGAGAGGTTCCTTCTTGACCAGATTGCGGCAGGCCCGGTAAGCGATCCAGTGAGAGTTCTTGTCACCGTTCTCCGCCAAATCCTTGACGATCGGCCAGGCGATATTTTCATCCACCCGCAGCCAATCACTGAAGCTATTGCCAACGGATGTTCGAGGATAAGGGTCTGATTCATAGTACAAATTTTGCATGATACCCAGGGCATACTCGGGATCCTTTTGGAACCACTTATTTTCCACCACCGGCCGCAGGGATTCGCTCACAAAACGCCGCTGGTTAGGATCCTTCGATTGAACCAGGTTCAGGTACCAGGCTCTCATTTCATCGGGATATTTTTTGGTCAACTTACGGACCAAACCTGAGCTGCACTCTCTCACAATCCAATCATCATCCGCGGCAGATTTTTCAAAGACAGGCAGGATTGTTTTTAGATCACCGCTTTCCATTCCAATCAGGGAGAAGAGCTGGACTGCTGTACTCCGCACAAAAGGGTCGATATCTTGGATTCCAAATAAACCCGTAGAGAACTTTTGAATATCAATCTCAGCGTCCTTCAAATGGTGATAGATTTCCGATCCCAGGGCTTTGACAATACTGTAGCGCCCGGTTGAGATACGTTTCTTCTCCGGGATATCCTTATGTATGATGCTGATCAATTCAGTGAGTTCGGCAGCGATGCTTGAAAGGTCTCTGTCTGGGATTTCCAATACCAGCTTTTGAATTATCTTATGATGATGAGAGGTGATTATCCTTGACATGAATTGATTATATACTGAAATTTGATGATGCCTGGGAGGCGCTGTGCGACTGACGGAAGACGGGGGTGGAAGCTTCGCTTCCCGACCGGGGACCGATTAAGACTGCTTCGCAGTCGACCGAAGACCGAGGACGGAAAAAGCCTGAGACTTTGTGATAGATGATAGATGATTGAAAATTGAAAATAGATAATATTTACCGTTTAACGCTTAAGTTTAAACGTTTCAGTAACTTACTACTAGATTAGAAACTAAAGTCCCTCCCCGGAGGGACTTTTGATATAGAGCCCGCGAATTTCCGTAGGACCCTGGCGGGGCATTCGCCGGGCGTTGGTGGAATTCAGAAGATTGCTTCGCTCCTCTTCGACTGCAACCGGAAAAACACTGGTTTCCGCTCTGAGAGAGCTGCGAGCCTGCCCTGCTCCGTCCTGAGTGAAATCGAAGGGAGCGGACACTGAACGTTAGCGAAGTGGTAGTCGAAGGGCAATGACATGTTTTGGCAAGCCCTCAAAGAGGGCGCTGTTATTAGCGGTTGGATTTATCCAAGCGTAATATCGAAGGGCTCCTCTTCGACTGCAACCGGAAACGCGCCGGTTTCCGCTCTGAGAGAGCTGCGAGCCTGTCCTGCTCCGTCCTGAGTGGACACTGAGCGAAGACGAAGTGGAAATCGAAGGGAGTGGACTCCGAACGCCGGTGAGGAGGGAATCGAAGGGCTCAGGACGGGGGAGAGAAAAAGCCTGAGATTTTGTGACTGGGTGACTTTGTGACGGATGATTGAAGATTGAAAATTGAAAATTGGATGAATTGACCGATGGAAGCCTCCCAAAATAATTTTCAAGAATACCCCCTTGACAACTCCCCCTTCCTGTGTATAATACACTAAAGTACTTTACAGTACAAAGCGCTTTACAAGTAGACTTATACATAGGAGCAACACAATGAATGCACAAATCGACTTAAAGCAAACCGAACGAAACTCGTTCAAGCTGGCCACTTACGCGGACGGTATCAACGATATCAGCCTGGGGTTGACGATGATCCTGCTCAGCCTCTACCCTTTCACGCGGGAAGTATTTGGGGTGGGTTTCAACATCCTGTTCTTCTTCGCCGTGCTGGGAACCATCATCTGGCTGCAGGTAAAATTTAAATCCCGGCTGGGACCAGATCGGATCGGGGTTGTGAATTTTGGCCAGAAGGCTCAGAAACGCATGAAAATCGCGGTCCTGATCACCAGCCTGCTGGTCTTATCGACCGCCGGGACCTGGTACCTTTCCTCCCAGGGATACTCACTCTCCACTCCGATGTGGATGGGTCTCTACGGATTTGATATCCTGATCTCCCTGGTAATCCTGGGTATCTTCAGTTCCATGGCCTATGCCCTGGAACTGACTCGCTTCTACTTCTACGGCCTGCTGTTGAGCTTTGCCTTCCTGGATCTCGTCCCGGCTTCCCTGCAGGATGTGGCGGTGCAAATTCCGATGGGCATCGCAGGCCTGGTGATTGTCGCGGTAGGGATCGGGCTGCTGGTCCGTTTCCTGGAGAAATATCCAGCTGCGGAGCAACTGGAGGAGAATTAACATGGCCGAAGACAAAGAAATCAACAACCCCACGGCCGAGATTAACCAGCTGATCCACGCTCCTTCCAGGTTAAATATCATCACCAACCTTTACGTGGTAGAAAGCGCCGACTTTATTTTCCTGCGCAACCTGACCGGGCTGACCTGGGGAAATCTTTCCGCTCACACCGCCAAACTGGCCGAAGCCGGTTACGTCGAGATCGAGAAATCGATCGTCAACAAAAAGACCCATACGGTTGCTCGTCTGACTGACGCCGGGAGGGCTGCCTTTGAAGAGTACAAAGAAAAAATGAAAGAAGTTCTGAAATGAAAATGACCGAAGACCGGAGACGGAAGACGGGGAAGAACCGACAGGGGACGGAGGACGGATGACCGGTGGGCGCTGCGCGCTTGACAGAAGACGGAGAACCGGGGACGGAAACTTAATGTTGAAGGTTGAAAGTTGAAGGTTTAAAGGTTGGATTAACTTCCTAAAATGAGATGATAAACTGCTGACCCGGCAGAAATAAGAAACAACTGGGAAATCTGAACCGCCTCGAAAGAGGCGGTTTTTCTGTTATCATCAATTTAATCTTCCGATTGAACTTCAGAATATAAACTCCTCTGCAATGTTTAAGGATGATTCAATGAGAAAAAAGACCCGATTTTCCCTCTCCAGAACCTTGATTTACCTTAGTCCGATTCTTCTGCTGACAGCTTGCAACCTTGGCGGTGGCGGTAAGGGTGGAGACTCAACAATCAAGATCGATCAAGTAGGAGGTGAGTTCAATCTCTCCAAAGATCTAACCCTATTTGTCCCCTCAAATGCCGTTGATCAGGAAATTGAGATCACAGTTCGGGAGATTCCATCAGAAGAAGTCAACACCCTTCGCCAGCTGCCTGAAGATGGGGAGTCCCAGCTGATCGCTGCCTTTGAAATCCTGCCCCATGGCCAGACATTTCAAATTCCGGTTCAGATCCAAATCGAGAATATTGATTATTCTGAGAATAACCTGCCTCTCATTTACTCTCTGGATCTTGAGGATCAATCTTTCCAGCTGGCGGAGATCAGGACGAGCTACGATCGCCAATCTGGAGACTTAATCCTCTTCCTGGATCACTTCTCAAGCTATGCGGCTTATCTAGAGGAAGGCTACATCAGCCCGGAATGTCAGGAAAACCCCTGCCGCTGTGAGGAAATCAGCATCGAGCAATCCGATGCCTACAACATCTGCAGCCAGGATGACTGCCAGGTAACAGAGAGTGATGTCAGTGTCACATTCGATGCCTGCGGTGGAAATACAGATCATTTGCTCATGAGGGAAATCTCACCCTCCTGCCAGCCTCGAATGATGATCAGCCCTGATCAGGAAGTAATACCAGTTGAAGGCAGCACCCAGGTTAATGTTGAGTTGGGATTGAGCTGTGCCCCATTCAAAAACCAGGATGTATTTTACTCTTCCAACCAGCTCGGCCAGGTAGATCCTATCCAGACCATCACCGATAGCGCAGGAAAAACGGAAACCACTTTTACTGCAGGAGAGGAGCCAGGAACTGCTGAAGTCACAGCCGAAGCTTTTGGAAGCTACTACCTGTTGGAAATCACATTAAATGATGAATCCGAATATGGCAAAGAAAAGTTCTACGAGCTCGAGGAAACTACGACAATAGAAATAGGCAATATTCAGGGAACTTTCGAGGGATCCTTTAATACTTGCCTGGGGGGATTCTGCGTTCATGATTATCAGGTTAGGTTCGATTTTGTGGTCGATGAGATCGATTGGGAAGCCGGCTCCTGGACAGGGACTGCTGACGTCACCCAGAGCGGCAACGTTACTACAACCTGGGAAGATGCCCATGTTGAAAACGTGAACACCCCCGATTTTGAGGGACTGGAAATATTTGGAAATGCTTTCCCTGAAACAGAAGAGTTGGATTTATTGTCCCTGGCAGTAGTTAACGTTGGCGGTCCTGACGATTTTTATGGGACATTCCTGATAGTTGCGGATGATGGTGGTGGAAGTTTTGAATTATTCATCCTTGGTTTCCCACTGGAGGTCAAGGCTGATCTTGATGTTGAAGGCATCATCCCCTTCCGGTTTAAAGTGGATGGCTCAGATACTCCCCAATCCGGGGCTGGTTCGATTTTCCTACCAAATGAAGATGGCCCGACCATGCCCGGTACCTATACGTTGACTCTGGAATACTAATCATTTTCAAGGATTACCGGTACAGCTGAAGCGTAGCGACAGCGTAGCGGTGGGAGCCCTTCGACTATCACTTTGCTATAGCAAAGTGTCCGCTCTGGGAGTTATTAATAAAGAGCTCGCAATGACGAGAAGATTGCCGCCCTTCGATATGCTGTCGCTACGCTCCAGCTACTCAGGGCAGGCTCCTCGCAATGACAGTATGCACCCCAGTCCTTTTCTACTAAAAACCTCGTCCAAAACGACCATAAACCGTACAACAAAAATCCTACGGGCTGGGGCCTTGAAATCCTCCTTCTGTATCTTGTGGATACCAGTTGATTCGTTTATGATCAGGGTGCCGGTTTCAATGTTCAATGTAGGGAAGGAGACCTGATGAAAAACACCGATTCCTTTTTCGACTTCGCAGCCCAGGTTGGAATCACCAAACACCTGGGAGGCAACCAGGCTACCCAAAAACTAATTGCCCTCTGCCACATCAACCGGGAGAGTTTTGTCCTTGATGTCGGCAGCGGCGTTGGTGTGACACCCTGCTACCTGGCCAAAAACCTCGGCTGCCGGGTGATCGGCGTGGATATCAATGAAAATATGCTGCTCCCCTCCCAAAAAAGGGCGGAACGGGAGAAGCTTGCTAACCTGGTGGAATTTAAAACTGCCGATGCCCAGGATCTGCCCTTCCCGGATGATACCTTTGACGCTGTGATCACCGAATCTGTCACTGCCTTTCCGGATGACAAAGCCCTGGCCGTCCGGGAATATGCCCGGGTCACCAAGCCTGGTGGATATGTGGGGCGCAACGAAGGCACCTGGCTTAAACTCCCCGTTCCTCCCGAAATGAGTGCCTGGGCTTCCCAGGATCTTGGCGCCAACGTCGAGCCGCTCACATCAGAGGGCTGGTTAAAGCTGCTGGTCGATGCCGGGCTGGGGGATGTTAGCATGGAAGTTTCCTCCATCGATACCCGAGAAGAAGCCCGGGGTATTCTGGACCGGTATGGCTGGTCAGGTATGCTCCGGATCATGGGCGGGATCTTTAAACTCTACCTCAAGAACCCCGCCTACCGGGAATTCTCCAAATCTGTCCGCG
>Ga0255364_10033_pt1 | contig 39822 bp, 36 predicted proteins | sample ANMaggSSYBR01G12_FD_182087 | JGI IMG/M metagenome (GOLD analysis project Ga0255364, IMG submission 182087) | Sediment cell enrichment communities from methane seep in Santa Monica Basin, California, United Staets - ANME aggregate JGI... | ecosystem: Environmental > Aquatic > Marine > Cold seeps >...
CTGTGTAAAATGAGGGCAGCGCGGTTTTATCCTGGATGAAGAAGGAGAGATTACCTCAAGCAGTTCGGCTCTGGCATAACGTTCTTTATCCTCTACCAGCCTAATCCGGATTTTTTCTTCTGGAATGGCATAAGGGATAAAAACTGCCCGACCATCAGGCAGCCGGGCAAGAGCTTCACCACCGTATACATATACAGTGGGAGTAACTACGTATTCATTGGATTGATTCATTTCAATCAATGCCGTCTAGATCTGACATCTTCCCGGGATTTGGGTCAAAATCCCGGGAAGATATACGCCTCTTTAATAAGATGAGCAGCTGTAGAGGAAATTGAACAGCGTATCAAACGGCGGTGTACAGTACAAATTCAGGTAATCAAAGATGATTAACCCAATTACGATCAGGAAAAAGATTACGACCACGCAACCGATGCCAGCCCACAACCAGGTCCGGCCCTTTTTCTCCTCTGTCACTTGACCCCGCGATAATACTTCTTCTGCAGATTTCCCCTTCTGGGGAGTTGTTACAGGAGGAGAAGTTACTTTCCTGGCGGGTGGCTTTGGAGTTACTGCTGTAACCTCCGGAGTGCTGAATTCGTCCGGTCGGGGGGCAATTAAAGTTTCTTCAGGATCAGTATCTGCTTGATAGGTGAGATAAATCGCATCTCCCAGCATAATCGTGTCCCCTGGTTTAAGGAGGTATTTCTCTCCAACTTTTTTCTTATCCACAAAAGTTCCATTTGTGGATCCCAGGTCTTTGATCACATATCCCTCTTTTGCTCTATTAAGAACCGCGTGCGTTCTGGATACCTCAGCGATGTTCAGGGTTATGCCATTTTCTTCACCACGACCAATAATTACCTCATCTGCATCCAAAGGATATACTTCTCCTTTGTTAAATCCCTTAATAATCGTCAGACGAAAATTTTTATGCCCCATAAACATCCTCCTGATTCTGATGCTTGATACATAAAGTCTATCGGCTTTTTTGATAGGTGTCAAACAGATTCTTCAATATTTACACTAATATGAAAGACCTGCATGGATTTGAAACTATTTATTCAGGATCCGGAAGTGTGTTCTCAGTAACCCAATCAGCCCCAAGTAAAATGACAATATCTACATTGATGTCTGGGTCAGATCGATGATATAGACGGGTTTGAGAATATGACATAACATTCAGGATTGCCTGGATTGTGAAAGGTTTTCCAGAATAATCAAAAATTGTGGTTTGGTCTTTGAATTTATCAGAGTTACCCACCTCTGTCACCTGAAAACCATTCTGAATGAGGAAATTGGCCGTTTCTCCCGCTAATCCAGGTGATGTAGTCCCATTGAATACAGCCACTCTGGCATTTTCCTCCTGGAGATATTCATCCAGTGTAATTTCCCGGGTCGGTTCAGGTGCAGGAGTGGCAGTTATTTGCTGCATATCGCTCCAGACTTTTTGGATGCGTTCAATGTTCGGGAATAAAACATATTGGTCCCGGTTATTAAACCCGGCCTCAACCATAGGTTGATTAATGACCCTTGTTTGAAGTTTCTGCGGATTGATATCTTTTACTGTCCAGGCCAGGTTCACAATCTGCGGCAGGGTGAGGTTCGTTTCCACGTGAGTAAACAATTCTCGATAAAGAGCTGGAATCTTTGGAATCAATACAGGTAATATTTCATAGGAAAAGATCTTCCTTTGTAATCCAACCAGGATCTGCTGCTGTCTTTTTGTCCGTCCAAAATCTCCTTCCGAAGTTGCCCGTGTTCGGGCATAGCCCAAAGCCATATCACCCGGAAGAACTTGCTTCCCGGGTAATAATCTTTTCATATCCCCTTTCACTGAGGGATCAGGATCAACTAATATCATATCTTGAACATCCACCTCGACCCCATCGACTGAATCCACCAGGGCTACAAAAGCTTTAAAGTCTACCTGAACATAATAATCAATCGGCGTTCCGAGTAAATTCCCGGCAGTTTTCATCAATAACGCGGGGCCTCCGCCAGGATACCCGGTAGTCTCTCCCACTGAAAACACTTGATTTATTTTATATGGGCTGTATCCGGGTACTTCCACCCAGGTATCCCGGGGAATTGAAATCAACCCTGCGGTTTGCTTCTGGGCATCGAGAAACCCAACGATGATCGTATCTGTTAATCCCGGACCTGTATCTCCCTCCCATTCCCTTTTATCCAAACCCGTTAATAGAAAATAAACCGGTTGATCCAGATTAAGTTCTTTATATCCAGGACGATCGGAGTGGCCCTGCAATAATTGATCATCTGGTAAGGATGATTGCAGATTTTCCGTAATTTGGGTCACGGAAAGGGGGTTTTCCTCCAGGGTTAATTGAGGAGAGTTGGTATTTTTAATCGCCCCCCTGATGGCCAGCACTGCTGTAATTAAAGCAGATAGCAAAAAAGCTGCCCACAATCCACGCTTAAACCTATCGGGAGATTTTTTTGGTTGAGAAGAGTAAACTTGCATAATTATTCAGAATGTCCCCTGTCATTTTTTTTATACCAGACTATAATAGCTCACGATTGTCCCGTTTGTTATGGTCGCGATTATAACATGGTCAAGCCCGCGAATATTTACCTTTCAGCCTGGTTATTTTCACGGGATCCGCCCCGCTCATTGGCATTCTTGAAGAATTTATGACGCTTATTACAACCTCCGGCTTATCAAAATCATACGGACCTGTTGATATTTTCAGCGGGTTAGATTTAACTATTCCTCCTCAATCCAGAATTGCTTTAGTTGGGGAAAACGGTATAGGGAAAACTACCCTGCTGAATGTTCTGGCAGATCTTGAATCTGCTTCTGAGGGAAAAATCCAGAGGGCTAATCAACTAAAGATTGGTTATTTACCCCAAAAAAGTGATTTAAATTCAGAAAATACCCTCTGGGAAGAAATCCTGATCGCGTTTCAGGATTTGCGAAAACTCGAAGGTGATCTTAAAGAACTCGAATTGTCCATGAGCCATTCAGATGACTCGACCGAAGAGCTCTTGACTCGCTACGGGAAACTGCAGGCTAACTTTGAACATCGGGAGGGGTATACCTACGAATCAAAAATTCAACAAGTATTAGCCGGGTTGGGTTTCAGCTCTCAAGATTTTCATATGCCTGTGAATCATCTCTCGGGTGGTCAGCGCACAAGGGCGCTGCTCAGCCGGCTGCTGCTTGCTCCGTCAGACTTATTAATATTTGACGAACCAACAAATCACCTAGATATTGAAGCCATCCAATGGCTGGAGGGCTATTTAAAAACATATACCGGCGGTATCTTGCTGGTTTCCCATGATCGATATTTTATCGATCAGGTCTGCAACCAAATTTGGGAGATGAGCCGGGGTGGATTTGAAACTTATCGAGGAAATTACAGTGCCTACCTGGATCAGCGACAATCCCGCTGGGAGCGGCAGCAAGAAGTGTTTGAGGCGGAAAAATCCCGTTTGGTCAATGAATTAGATTATGTGAAAAGAAATATTGCCGGACAGAATACAACTCAAGCCAAAGGAAAACTTCGCCTCTTAAGCCGTCGAGTTCAGGCAATTGAGCAGCTAGGAATCCAGGCTATCCAGGGAAAATCCTGGGCAAAAATCAGCCAGGATGTAAAAACCACAACCAGCTATATGGGTGTTCAAGAAGCTCACCAGCGGATCTCTGCCCTAAAGAATCCTACTAAACAGCCGCAGCTAGTATCAATGAGTTTAAACACCAGAAAAAGGGGCGGAGACCTGGTTCTAAGGACAACTGACCTGGAAATTGGCTATCCGGATGGTGATAAACCTCTCTTCTCGGTTCCAGACATCACTTTGCTGCGAGGGGAATGCGCGGCTCTAATTGGTCCCAATGGGGCAGGAAAAACCACCTTTTTGAAAACAATTTTGGATCAGCTCCAACCCTGGTCTGGCAAGGTAAAGCTGGGCGCCAATTTGGATGTGGGGTACTTTGCCCAGGCGCACCAGGATCTTTCAGATAAGAACACTGTTCTGGAAGAAATCGAGGGGGCCGGGAATTTTCAATCGGAACATGCTGCCCGGAGTTACCTTGGCGCATATTTATTCTCCGGGGAGGAGGCTTATAAAAAAGTCAGTGTTCTTTCTGGTGGAGAAAGAGGTCGACTGGCTTTGGCAAAACTTTCCTTAAGTAATGCCAACTTGCTGCTATTAGATGAGCCTACCAACCACCTGGATATTCCATCGCAGGAAACTCTCCAGGCAGTCCTCACCGCTTATCCGGGCACCATTCTCTTGGTCTCCCATGACCGGTACCTGATTAATGCTCTCTCCAGCCAGATCTGGGAAATTGATGTGAATGTGGAAAATCTGATCCTGTTTGAGGGGAATTACCAGTCCTACCAGGTTTACCTACGGGAAGATAAAGCCATTGTCCAGGAATCCTTTAATCTGGATCAGGAATCTCTGGATTCTTACAAAGATAAAAAATCTGCCAAAAATCGGGCCCAGGCAGATGACCGCAAACGAAACGCCCGTTTACATGATGTTGAATCGCGTATCTCAGATTTGGAAAATCAATTAAAGGAACTAGCCAGCACTCTCGCAGATCCACCCGGGGATGCCGGTGAAGTTGTTATGCTCGGTCAACGATATGGAGATACCGAGAAGGAGCTGGAACAGCTTTTGGGGGAATGGGAAACTCTCCAGGGGTAGAACAGTACACAAAAACCGTATATCGCTATTCAGGGATTCCTTCTCTCGAGAGAACAGGAGGAAGGATATTTCACTGGATCCAGACAGGGAACAATGCATTTCGGAGTTGAGGTCATATTCTCCGCAACCAGGCACCCCTGCAGCTGCTGATTTTACTCCCCTGAGGACTGTTCATCGGATGACAAATCAGGGATGATCGGAAGAATAGTTAGATCCAGGTTATCCAGATAAAGGTCATCCTCATTGGCCCAGCATGGAATTTGGAATTTTGGGTTATTGATTACCAAGTACTCCCCACCTTCGCCAATGCCTAAAACATCCACTACCGTAAATGGTTTCAGGGAACTTACTATCTCATAACTGCCTCCCGGGCCTTTCAAGCAGCGAGTGGTTTCCTTTACGGTCACTTCAGGTACGGGGAAGCTCACATCAAAGGCAGTACATATAGAAGAAACAGTATTTGTTTCCGGAACGCAGGTAATTGGATCCCCTTGAGCAAGCGTTCCTTCCGGACAGTTCCCATCGTCAGGCACCCTCAAGCAGCTCGATACTTCTGGCGAATAAAAATATCCGTTTGGGCAATCCAATCGATCAATTGGTTCAGTTGATACACAACAACCAGCTTCAGGATTAATCATAAATCCAGCGGGGCATGAAATAGCATATTGATCATCAGCTGCCAAATCGCTGTTCACCAAACAGCGTGCGTCCCTCTCGGAATACAGGTATCCATCCGGGCATCCCGGGGTACATGATCCTGAATCTGGCAAAAGTATACATCCTTCTCCGGCTGGATTCGCTGAAAGTCCTGGAGGGCACAATGAGTTTTCATCCCATCCTTGCCAGCAAATCTCAATATTAAGAGGACCAGCAGCATCAAGAGAAAGGTTCTCACAAATCACCCGACCGGACTGCCCGCGATCCAGAGAGCAAGTTTGTTTAACGCCATTTATTGTAGCTGCTATCGTTCCACCGGCTCCAATACCGGGGTTAATTTTAACTCCAGGGATGCCATCTGCCCCGCTTATCCTGTACTCTGGATTCTCCTGGTAGTTATCCCCTCCTGGGCCATCTCCAGGGTCTACCGCCACCGATATGATCTTTCCATCCTCAACCAGCACGCTCTGGATCTGGTAAGGCAACATACTGAGATTATCTTCACCTGAACCCGCACCGGTATCGCAGCCGTGTTCTGCCAGAATGGGGGCTTTACTAAGAACACAAATCGGTAGAAATAAATCTTCAGGCTTTAAATCCGACATCTGGGGCAAGTCCCAATCTTTATCATCCACCCAAACATCTTCTTGGCCAACCCAACAGAAATTTCCATTTTCAGGATGAAGGATAAAAAACCAATCCCCGGATTCGTTAATCGCTTTGGCATATGCGCGTTGGCCTTCTATTAACAAGGTTGTTTCTTCATTTTCGCAGGGAGTATCTACTAAGGATGTTAGCCGTGGAATCTCAACTGTTAATAGAGGATCCTTCGGGAGAAACAGAACCACTTCAGAAATATCCTGGATTGGTGTATCTCCGCCAGACCCGGGGTTGATATCCGCGTCCACAACAATATCATCCAGGGCAACTCCATAATTTACATTATAAGCATCCGAGAGAAAATAAAAACCAAGCATGATCTCTGATCCCACTAATGAACCCAGGTCAACTTCCTCATGAATCCAATAAGGTTTGTTTCCTGAATACCCTGGAGTTGTGTTTCCCTCATACATAAGGGCATCTGGATAACCGCTGTTTGGTTCTAGGACAATCCAGGTATTTCCCTGATCGCGGGTAGCAATCAGAATCAAACCATCCCAATGAGTTTCGGTAAGGTAGAGTAAATTAAAATAAAGCGTTGCCCGGGTTGCGTTAGTTAGGTTTATTGATTCGGTATAAAGTAAGGCCTGGGTGTTATTCTCATAATTGTTGCGCAGGTATCCAATTGCCGCCAGGTAATCCTGGGTTCTTCCTTCAATGGGCAGATCAAATAATGTTTGGGACAAAACCTCGTCTTCGGATATAGCCCAGCCAGAACCACCCGGATTGAGTGTATAAACCGATGGAGATATGGTTTCAAAATCTTCACAATATACGACCTTTCTATCTTCGCAAAGATCGCTGGTGTCATAAGCTCCAGGAAGACACCCAGAAATAGGGAAAAGGAAGATTCCAAGAAAAAAGATCAATAATGAGGTTCTTCTATCCATTACACCCTTCCTGAAAGATTATTAATTTAACGGATTAGTCAATTGTTATTCACGCCCCGTTTGAATGGATTATAGAGAAAGATTCTTTGGAAGTCAATTCAGCGTGATTGATAGTCGGAAATCTTAACGGTGTTTCCTCATCTTCCAGCAGTGTATACTAGAGAAACCAGAAGGAGACTCCGAGCAAATGGCAGATATCAAAATTTACTGGAGAGGTTGGACTGAAAAACAGCTGGCTTCTTTTCAACAGAATCAGGGAAGCGGCAACCACTGCGGAAAATTTGCCGCGGCTACTATCTTGAACATGCTTTATGGCACTTCCTTGTCCGGGGATATGCTGGTGGATTGGCTTAATAAAAAATTTCTTAAGGGAACTCCCCGATACACCATTTTGGGAAACAATAATGGCAGTTTTGTGTTTCAAAGCGCAAATATGCTCCGGAAACTAGGGCAATTGAATGAGTTGTACCCCAAAGTGGAAATCAAAAGGGGGGATATAGTAATACTTCAAGATAACCTTAAACTTGGAAATGTGCTCTCACTTATTTCTGTCACTTATTTCCAGAATAAGGAACCGGTCATAGCTCTCGGGAAAAGTGCTGCCAATTCATTGGGAGCAGTTCGCCGGGTAGGAGGCCATTTGATGGTCCTGGGCGCATTTGATCCACACCATAAAAATGAAGATGGGAATCCTACTCCCTGGGGATTTCTCAGTTCCTGGCCGGGAAAGGATCGTCTGTATTGGGTATCTGACAAGGACTTCAAACGATCCTGGGGCAAACTATCCTTATTTAATATGTTAACGGTTACCCGAGATTTGTAACAAGATAGTCTTTGATTTATTAGCCGGGAGAATTAAGCGAACTCTGCCTCAGGAAGAAATTACTTAATATAGTATGACAATTATTTCCTTCCTGGAATCAAATCAATAATCCTAGATTACTTTTAGGTGCAATAACAAATCCCCCAAATTCTCGCAAACCAGATCAGGCTGATTCGGAGCAGATACCAAATCCTCAATATTTGTTTCTCCACTTAAAACCAACACCGTTTGGATGCCCGCAGTTCCCATCGCTATATCGGTATAAAGCCGATCACCTACCATGGTTAAATTTTCCGGTTTATAGCCTGTTAACTCCACGATCGCCTCCACCATAGGAGCATGTGGTTTGCCAACTACTACATCCGGGTCTCGACCCGTGGAAGTTTTGATCATGGCCATCATAGCGCCAATATCAGGCATAAAACCATCTGGTGTTGGGCAATTTATATCCGGGTGAGTGGCTATGTATGGTCTGCCTTCTACAAGGAAATCAGTGAGTTTCCAGATCTTTTCGTAGGTTAACGTGGTATCAAATCCCAGGACGACATAGTCGGGGTTCTGATCCACTAGATCAAATCCATAGGCTCGGAATTCTTCCTCCAGTGAGGGAGTACCGACCAGGTATATGTTTGCTCCTGGTTTTTGTTTTTTTAGATAAATCGCAGTCGCCATGCCGGAGGAAAAGATTTTATCCTCTGGGATCTCTAATTTATATTTAGCTAATTTTAGGGAGTAATCTGCCCGCGAACGGGAAGAATTATTGGTCAGAAAGAAATATGGCCGCTTATTAATATCAAGATAATTCAGCAGTTCCCGGGCGCCCGGTAGAAGTTCATCTCCCAGGTACACTGTTCCATCCAGGTCAAACAAGAAACAATCCGTATTCTGGATTTTTTTAGATTCCATAAGATCCTCATCCATGCAAATGCTGCAATATCGATTATTTTTCTTTTCCCTGAAATAATTTTGCCAGGTTTTCTTCATAAGGTGGATATACTAAGCCGTCTTCGGTAATGAGCGCGGTTATATATTTCGCCGGAGTAATGTCAAATGCAGGGTTTCCTACAGGTGTGCCGTCTGGGGTAATCTGCCAATTACCAACATGGGTGACTTCATCTGGCGGTCTTTCCTCAATCTTGATCTGGTCACCAGAAGGGGTGTTCATATCAATGGTGGATTTTGGCACAGCCACATAAAATGGCACATTGTTTTCATGAGCAACCACGGCCAGGTTATATGTTCCGATCTTGTTAGCCACATCACCATTGGCTGCCACACGGTCTGTTCCCACAACACACAAATCTATCCTTTCGGTTCTCATATAATGTCCCGAGGCGCTGTCAACCACAACCTTAAATGGAACTCCATATTGCAGTAACTCCCAGGCGGTCAATCGCCCGCCTTGCAGGCGGGGGCGAGTTTCATCCACATAAACAAACACATTTTTATTTTCTTCGTGGGCCATACGGATGACACCCAGGGCAGTGCCGTAATCTACTGTAGCCAGACTGCCGGTATTGCAGTGATGAAAGATCACTGCGCCCTCAGGGATTACTGGCAGGGCATGTTTGCCGATAGATCGGTTTATCTTAACGTCATCCTCAGCGATTTGTTGTGCTTCCTTGAGAAGATCTACCTTTAACTCGCTAACGGAAGAGTGATCCTGCTCCTCGATCAAGTCCATCATTCGGCGAATAGCCCAAAACAGGTTCACAGCCGTAGGCCGGGATTCGCTGAGTATCCGGGCTGCCTGATTAAGTTTTTCATATACCTGGTCCAAATCTCCGGTTTTGTCATGCCAGGGAACAAGGGCCAGCCCGTAGGCAGCTGCAGCGCCGATAGCTGGAGCGCCGCGAATGACCATGTCCTTGATTGCATCAGCTACCTCGGCTGGGTCTTTATACTCGCGATAAACAACTTCGTGAGGAAGTTTTCGCTGATCAATCATGCTCACCAGACCCGGCTCTAACCACTGAATGGTATGAAATGAGTTCATCAATATTCTCCTAAATAGAGATCTGTCACTTCCGCATTCACCCAAAAATATCCTCTGCAGGCAATTAAATGTAAGTTAAGAGTGATAAAATATCTTTCAATATATTATAACCTTTAGGTTAGGTTGGCAGCTCTAGAGAGTTGATAAAAAACATCTCCTTGAAATCAGAAAGAAACAAAATATTCATTTCTGCCAAAGATAAGTTTGGACAAACGAATCATGAAGAATCGGACCCAAACATTACAGCTTATTAAGGAAAACCCAAATCCCACCGTGCTAATCATTGGCGCCGGGATTAATGGCATCGGCACTTTTCGTGACCTGGCCTTGCAGGGTATAGATTGTATGATCATTGACCGTACAGATTTCTGCTCTGGAGTCAGTATGGCTTCCTCTCATATGCTGCATGGAGGCATCCGGTATCTTGAGAATGGAGAATTCAGACTGGTCCGCGAAGCCTTACATGAACGTAATAATTTGCTGCGGAATGCTCCTCATCTGACCTATCCCTTGCCCACAACAATTCCTCTCTTTAAGTGGTTTTCAGGAATGTTAAATTCCCCCCTCAAATTCCTGCGGCTATTGGATCGTCCGGCCGAGCGGGGTGTTTTGATCATAAAATTGGGTTTGATATTGTACGATGCATTTGTTCGGGGAGATAGCCCAATGCCTGAACACAGTTTCGATAACCGGAAAAAAACTCTCCAAAAGTGGCCTGCCCTTAATCCCAAGGTTCTATTTGCTGCTACTTATTACGACGGCGCCATGGAATCTCCAGAGCGGTTAGCATTGGACATTCTCAAGGATGGGGAGGCTGAAGGAGATCATGCCCGGGCAGTTAATTATGTCAGTGCTGTGGGCTCTGAAGGGAATGCGGTAATTCTGAGGGATGAAATCACGGGGGATAAATTCTCTGTAATCCCAGAGATCGTAATTAACGCCGGCGGACCCTGGATTGATTTCATCAACGAGAATCTTTCCAAAAAAACAAGCTTCATTGGAGGAACCAAGGGATCTCACCTGGTAATTGATCATCCTGAACTGCGGAAAGCTATCAACGATCATGAAATCTTTTTTGAATATATTGACGGACGAATCGTGCTGATCTTTCCCTACTTGAATAATTATGTCATGATCGGTACAACCGATATTCGTATTGATAATCCCGATCAAGCAATTTGCACCGAAGAGGAAATTGAATACATCCTGGGGATGGTTCCCCAGATCTTTCCATCGCTGAGTGTAACCAGTGATCAAATTATATTTCAGTTTTCGGGTGTCCGCCCTCTACCACCGGCCAAAGGAAGTACAGGGCAAATCAGCCGGGATCACTCTATTGAAGTTCAAGAAAAAACCTCCCAATCCCCCTGGCCAATATTGAATCTTGTAGGTGGAAAGTGGACCAGCTATCGAGCATTCTCTGAACAAGTCACCGACGAGGTAATTAAACGATTGAAAAGATCCCGCAAGGCAAGTACTGCAAATATGCCGATCGGCGGTGGTAAGGATTTTCCAACCACTGATGACCAGCAAGAGAACTGGACAAATAATATCGTTTCTAGGACTGAGATCCCTCAAAAAAGAATCCAGCAGCTCTTTAACCGCTACGGGACCCGGGCAGAAGAGATTGCACTTCATCTCTCTGAGGGAACTGATACTTCCTTAACACATAACTCCGAGTACTCCAGAGAAGAAATTTCCTATCTGGTTGAGGATGAGATGATCACTCACCTGGATGATTTTCTGATCAGGCGGTCAAAGCTGGCCTGGACGAACCAGATTTCACTTGATTCGATCGTAGAGCTGGCTGGGATTATCGGAGAAAAGCTGGAATGGACCGATGAGGTTCAGCAGGGGGAAATCGACAGGACTTTATTGATCCTGCGAGAACGGCATGCGGTAAAAATCTAACTATCCATAAATGATTAAGATAAAAAGCCGTTAATATACGGCTTTTTGTTATTCAGGGGGAATTTCCTTCGTACTTGTATCGGATATATATCTATCCAGCGATTTATTAATCTTGAAATAAGGAGAGCTGCTCCAAATCTGTAAGTGGAAATTGACCAACCGATCCCGCCAGGGGCGGTGTGCTCTTAAAGCGATATCTCTTAACGCGATTTATGATACTTTCTACAAAGTCTTCCGAGAATCCCTCTTCCAGACATTCTTCCGGACTGAGCTGTTCTTCCACAAGCGCATACAGCAGACGATCCATCTCATCATAGGTATACCCAAGCTCTTCTTCGTCCGTTTGTCCCACCCACAGGTCTGCCGAAGGAGCTTTATCAATGATTACTTGGGGAACGCCTAATTCATCTGCCAGCTGACGAACCTGGACTTTATATAAATCAGCCAGCGGATTAAAATCAAATGCACCATCTCCGTGGAGTGTGCTGTATCCAAGCAGTGATTCGGTTTTATTGCCTGTACCAACCACTAATCCCGGGAAGGCAGCTGATTGATCATAAATGTTGATCATCCGGATCCGGGCCATCACATTGCCCCGGCGGACAGGACTCGCGTCGGGAAAATTTTCCAGGACTGCATCCACCGCTTCTGTTACATCAATTGTCAATGACGGCACTTCTAACTGGTCAATGACCAGTTTGGCGTGCTTCAGCGAATCCGGGGAGGATGATTTGTATGGCATTCGCATCAACAGCACGTTGTCAGCTCCCAAAGCTCGGATGGATAAAAAAGCACTCAATGATGAATCCACGCCCCCAGAGATACCCAGAACCACCCGCGAATATCCAGATTCTTTCACTGTCGATTTTATAAAATCCGTTAGGGACTCGATTGCCCGGGGGGCATTAAGAAGTAGTTTTTTCATTGTTCGTTTTTTTTCTCCGGGATAAGTATAAACCAATACTGATCACAAGCAGTGCCAGAGTAAACCAGGTTTCCCCTCTAATTCCCCACAGCTGCGGAGCTGGATTCACTCTAAACAATGAGATCACCCCATTGATCAAGATTATGCCTGTTGTACCCAGTATTGCCCGGAAGCCAGGTTTAATATTCCAGCGCTTGAGTGGAAGCAGGATTATTGCTGCGATCCATCCTGCGCTTAATATCGCCCCAATTATTGGCAAAGGCCAACGATTTTCAACAATTCCGAAGATATCCCGGACTGGAATCCCAAACCAGGCTTCGGTTCGGGGGCCATATCCGATACCCGCTCCCCAGCCGGTTAACCAAATCACAACAACTACACTTCCTAATAAAGGAAGGAAATTATCTGCCAGATCGGCAATAGGTTTTTTCCAGATCAGGTAAATGCCCAGGAATGCCAATCCGGCTCCTGTCAAGGCTCCCGGCCAGGTCAATCCTCCCAGCCAAAACTGAGGAATCAGGCTTAAATCATTTCTAAAATAGGAAAGATTAATCAGGATATAACCAATCCGGGCTCCAATTATACTCATCAAAAGAATCCCCAGCCCGGTATCAATTGTGCGCTTCTTCTGCTCTGAAACCATCCAGGCAGACAAACCTAAGCCGACAGCAGCGCTGCAAGTCAGTAAGATTGAATATGGAGGAAGCAGCCCCAGAAGCAAGGATTGGGTAATCACCCTAAAATCATACCATAGGGATTCCTATCTAGTATAATCAAGGTGGACACCTGAATTTTCCCCTTTAAATGAAATTATCTCTCCTCATCAAAGGATATCCCCATGAATTCCTTACTTATCAAACCAGTCGAAACCAGAGAGGATCGAAAAGCGTTTTTAAGTTTTCCCTGGACTGTATATAAAGATGATCCTTTTTGGGTTCCGCCGCTCTTTACAGAACGCATGCATTTTACTGATCCTGAAAATAATCCTTTTTTTGAACATTCAGAAGCCCAGCTGTATACGGCCCTTCGCGGCGATGAGATCGTAGGCACGATTGCGGCCTTTGTAAATCGCCGCCATAATGAATATCAAAACGAGAACATCGCATTCTTCGGGTTCTTTGAAGTACTGGAAGATTACGAAGCTGCAGAAGCATTGTTTAAAACAGCTGAGGGCTGGGCAAGGGAGCGAGGTTTTTCAGCCCTGCGAGGACCAGCTCAGTGGAATACAAATGATGAATGCGGTCTGCTGGTAGATGGATTTGATGACAGTCCCCGCATCCTGATGACTTATAACCCGCGGTATTATGTAGACTTTGTTGAAAAAGCCGGGTACAAGTATGCCCGTGATCTCTGGGCATATGAACTGGGCGTGAAAGAATTTATGGAAATAACCGGGGACCGGTTAGACAAACTTACTACACGGGTCCTGGAGCGGAAGGAAATTACCATTCGCAACATAGATATGAAGAAATACGATGAAGAAGTTAAGAAAGTAAAGGTTCTTTACAATAACGCCTGGGCCAACAATTGGGGCTTTGTACCCATGACTGATGCTGAATTTGACCAACTGGCAGCCGAATTGCATGACATTCTTGATCCAGACCTGGTATTTATTGCTGAGAAAGATGGAAAAACGGTCGGGTTTAGCATAACTCTCCCGGACATGAATGAACCGCTCCGGCTTGCCTATCCTAAGCCTAAAACGCCCGAATGGTGGACGATGTTAAAACTGGTCTGGCACTGGAAGGTTAAAAAACAAATCAGCTGGGTGCGGGTATTGGTTCTGGGTGTGATTCCAGAATACAGGAAATTAGGCATTGATGCTTTGTTTTATTACAAATCTGCCAGGGCAGCCCTGGAAAAGGGTATGAAAATGGGAGAAATGAGCTGGATCCTGGATAATAATGATCGAATGAATAAACCGATAATAGCCATGGGCGGCGAAGTATATAAAACATACCGCTTTTATGAGAAACCCCTTTAGGTAACTCCTTTTCTTCGTTTTTACTGGAACCTTGAATGAGTGAGCAAGCCCCCCTTCCGGGTAGCGGTATCAAGATCTTGACCGCTACCTGGCATGACTTAAGAGAACTATACCAGCTTGAAAAACTCTGTTTTCAAGTCGATGCCTGGCCTATCCTTGACATTCTGGGAGTACTGACCTTACCTCAAGTACTTCGTCTAAAAGCAGTGGATGATCACAAGATGGTTGGCTTTATTGCTGCAGATTTGCGCCGTATGCAGAAGGTTGCCTGGATCGCCACTTTTGCAGTGCTTCCTGAATACAGAAAAACCGGTATCGGATCAGCGCTGCTCGAAACCTGTGAATCACAGATCAATCTGCCCTGGATCAGGTTAAGTGTTCGCCAGTCAAACCAGTCTGCCATCCAACTCTACCAAAAACATTCTTATCAGCAGATTGATATCTGGCGCGCATATTATAAAGGGGGAGATGACGGGTTGATTTTTGAGAAAAACCTTCACTGAGAAAGCATACTCTGGTCAAATAGTATACTAATCCCGGGATATATAATTTTCTCCATCCCTTGGTCTCTTGTTCACCAAGTCTCCCTGCTAGAAAATGCCCTGCTATAATAGAAAGCTATGACGTCAAATAAAAGTACCCTTAAGCCTCCATTCTTCATAAACGAACAATCAGTTTTCAAGCAAGCCCTGCTGGAACTAAAGTCAGAAAAGATCCTGGCTGTAGACACGGAAGCGAACAGTCTTTATGCCTATCGGGAACAGGTTTGTTTGATCCAAATCTCCAGTTCCACAAAAGACTATATCCTGGATCCTATCGCCCTCAAGGACATCTCTCCCCTGGGAGAGATCTTCAGTAATCCCGGAATTGAGAAAGTATTCCATGCTTCTGAGTATGATTTCTTAATCATGTATGATGAGTTCCAATTTGAGGTCCAGAATCTATTTGATACCATGCTGGCAGCTCAGATCCTGGGCCGAACAAAACTTGGTCTTGATGCTCTTCTGGAAGAAATGGCCGGGATCCAGGTTAATAAAAAATACCAGCGCGCGAATTGGGGGAAACGCCCCTTATCGGAGGACATGCTCCGGTATGCCCAAATTGATACACACTACCTCATAAAAATCCGCCAAAATCTGGCAGCCGAATTGGAGAAAAAAGGGCTTACCCCAATCGCCACTGAAGATTTCTCACGCGCCTGTCGGGTTCATCACCAGATCCGGGAGGAAAAACTCGCGCCTTATTGGCGGATCAATGGAGCCAGAAAACTCACTCCAAAAAAAGCCGCTGTCCTGATAAAACTCTTCCAATACCGGGATGAAATTGCGAGAAAAAGAAACCTGCCAGTCTTTAAAGTCTTGAGCTCTAAATCCCTGCTCAATCTGGCCGAGCAGTGCCCCACCAGCCCCAATCAGCTGCTTAAATTGGACCTTGTGGGGAAAAATGCAATTCAAAAGCACGCTAATGAACTTGTTAAAGCCATTAAAGATGGCTTAGCTTCTGAACCAGTTCACTATCCCCGGCGTGAAAAATCTAACGAAGCCTTCATAACAAGAGAGAAAAAACTTCGGGATTGGCGGAAACATACTGCCCAGAAAATGAAAGTCAATTCCGCGGTTATCCTTCCCCGGGAATTGCTTTACGCAGTAGTATCAGATAACCCAGCGAACAGGGAGGAATTAGCCAGGGTACTGGAAGATGTTCCCTGGCGCCTGGAAAGATTTGGCGATGATATCTTGTCTATATTAACATAGTCTTGACTATCAAGGAGCGCTGAATGAAAATCCATTTTTACGGAGCCGCCAGGACAGTAACTGGATCCATGCACCTGCTGGAAGTTAATGATCATAAGCTGCTTCTTGATTGTGGTTTATTCCAGGGACGCCGGAAAGAAACCTACCAGCGCAACCGAACATTCCCTTTTCTTCCCAAAGATATTGATGCAGTAATCCTCTCCCATGCACATATCGATCACAGCGGTAATCTTCCTAACCTGGTCAAGCAAGGATACAGCGGTCCCATTTACACCACAAACGCGACAGCCCACCTGGATAACATCATGTTGTTGGATTCAGGATATATCCACGAAAAAGATGCGGAATACCTCAATAAAAAACGCCTTAAGCAGGGTAAAACCCCAATTGAACCACTCTACACCAAGGAAGATGCCGGCCGGGTAGCCCCGCTATTTGAATGTGTCAATTACCGGGATATTTTTGAGCCAATTCCCGGAGTAAAAGCCCACCTGGTAGACGCCGGTCATATTCTGGGTTCTGCAGCAGTTGTCCTTGATATCACTGAAAGGGGAAAAACTTCCCGATTATGGTTCTCCGGAGATATCGGCCGACCTGGACTGCAGCTGATTAGAGATCCGATCCTTCCCGACAAGGCGGATTACCTGATCATGGAATCTACCTATGGTGATGAGAAAAAACGCGATCCTGATGAGGCTTTTCTTGAATTTCGTGATGTGGTTCAACGAACTATTGCTCGTAAGGGCAAGATCATCATTCCCTCCTTTGCTGTTGGACGCACTCAGGAGTTGGTGTATTGTTTACATAAAATGGTTGAGGCCGGGGAAATCCCTAAAATCCCCGTCTTTGTAGATAGTCCGCTGGCTATTCGCGCCTCCCAGGTTTTCAGAGAGCACCCGGAGTGTTTTGATAAGGAAACTCGAGATTTTATCTCCGAAGATAAACATCATGCAGCCTTGGATTTTGAGGGATTAAAGTATACTCTTTCAGTGGAGGAATCCAAAGCAATTAATTTCACAGAACCTCCATTTGTCGTCATCTCCGCCTCAGGCATGGCAGAAACCGGTCGCATACTTCATCATCTTAAAAACAATATTGAAGACTCTCGCAACACAGTTTTGATTGTGTCCTGGCAAGCTCCCCATACCCTGGGAAGGCGGTTAGCGGAACAGAAGAAGGAAATCAAAATATTTGGAAAAACCTATCACCGCCGGGCAGAAGTTGTAACTATCAATGGTTTTTCTGCCCATGCTGGCCAGAAACTGTTGCTGGATTATGCCAACGCAACCAAAGAAACCCTAAGAAAGGTATTCCTGGTCCACGGTGAACCTCGCGGTGCGGAACCCCTGATGGAAAAATTAAAGGAGGCGGGAATACCGGATGTTATATATCCAGAGCGCGGAGAGGTGTTTGAGATTTAACGGGTTTGATTAGGGAGATAATGAATACAGATTGTTCAATTCAATGGTGCTCCCTGTTGCATTGCCAGATTTCCAATAGAAATGCCTAATTCCCTGCTCAGGATAGGACACTTGACTCGCAGCAGAAAAAACACTTTATCTCCCAGATCATCCAGAGTTTCATAATTTGCCTGTCCTTTAGACAGAACCAGTGTTGATTCCTTGAACAGTGTTTGAAATTCATTCGAACATTGACTGAGTATGGTGCCTGGTGACTGGGAACCGGTTTCAACAATTTCGGCAACCTCGTCTATCCCGACCGCCAGGGCGTCTTCCAGGGTAGCATCATTTAAGATAGGACCTGATTTAACAGCATAGATCACCGGAATGTCCAAGGTTTCAATAAAAACCCGATCAAATACTGTTTCTCCCACATTGTCCGCCAAATATAATAAATAGGATGACTCGCCTATCAGTTTTCGAAAAGCTTCTACTCCACCACCGAGCAGTTCCTGGTTTACAGTATTCTTAACTTCTTCCCAAAGATCATAATCACCGACGTGAACAACATCGATAATATTACCTGCTGCGCTTATCTTAAGCCCCTGCTCTAGTTTGTCATTTCCCTGTTTTGATAATTCCTTCAAATCCTCCAGATATTCCTGGGCTTTGAGGTGGCTCTCGTGTTTTATCTCTTTATAAAGATCATCGATCCCGGTAATCTCATTTATTACCCGGTTCGTTTGACCGGCAAGGAAAGGTGGAGTAAGCGAGTCGTCCGCTTTCTCAAGGGTATTCAATACTTCTTTTATAGTTTTGATTTGGGTTCTCTGGTCTACCTCTGTGGAAGTTATGGCAGACAAAGCTTGCCGTAACAAGCAGCCGTAGCATTCAGGAAATGTTCGCATAGATCCCTTATCCTAAATTTACTTCCGGGACCATTTTCTGGATATATTCCCGAATTTCAGTATCGCTTTTCAGATTCAATGCTGTTTGAGCAACCTGTTGAGCGTGCTCAAAAGATATCGAGCGAATCAATTGTTTAGCAAAGGGTATGGCGGGAGGATTCATACTAAACTCATCCAATCCCAACCCCAACAGGATGGGAATAGCCAGGAGTTCACCAGCCATCTCTCCGCACAATCCTACCCATTTTCCATTTGAGTGCGCTGCATCTATTACCAGTTTAATTAAGCGGAAAACAGACGGTTGAAAACCGGATGCAATCTGCGCAACATGAGCATTAGTCCGATCTGCTGCTAACGTATATTGGCTTAAATCGTTGGTTCCAATCGAAAAGAAATCTACCACCTCAGAAAGTTGATCAGCCATAATCGCTGCAGATGGAATTTCGATCATAATACCGATATCCATCTGGTCAGCAACATCATAACCTTCTTTTTTTAATTCATCCCGGCATTCTTCCAACACCGCCCGGGTTTTGAGCACATCATCTACAGTTGCAACCATGGGGAACATCAACTTCAAGTTATTCCCAAATCCTGCTCTTAATGCCGCCCTTAATTGGGGTTTAAATAACTCAGGACGGGATAAACAAAGCCGAATTGCCCTGACGCCAAGGAAGGGATTGGCTTCCGGGGGCATATCGATATAAGGAATATCCTTATCCCCGCCAACGTCCAGAGTCCGCAGGATAACTGGTTTATCTCCAAAGGCATCTGCGATTGTTTTGTATTTCTGGTATTGCTCTTCTTCTGTCGGCAAACTAGATCTTTCCAAATAAAGAAATTCGGAGCGCAGTAATCCCACTCCTTCAGCTCCAGCATCAAGCGCTACCTGGACACCTTCCACATTGCCGATATTTGCCACAACTTCCACCTGGTGTCCATCAGTAGTAATCGCTGGTTGGTGAGTAATCGCTTCGGCTTCTGCCTGGATCTTTTTAAATTTCTTTTGCCTTTTGCTAAATTCTTTTACTTGCCCCTGATCAGGATTTATAACAATTATTCCTGCATCTCCATCAATAACTAACTCATCGCCATTTGTGATTTGTTCAACTTCCGTTCCGGCTCCTACCACTGCTGGGATGCCGAGTCCCCGGGCTAAGATAGCGGTGTGTGATGTTGATCCTCCTTCTACTGTGCAGAATCCCAGTACAAAGTCCTTATCCAGCAAGACAGTATCCGATGGAGTCAGGTCTTGGGCAACAATAATGGAAGGGGTTTTTAAATTAGCTGAAGGAGAATCGATTAGTCCCAGAAGATTCCTTAAACAGCGGGATGAAACATCCCGGATATCAAGCGCTCTGGCGCTAAGATATTCATCATCAATCACTTCCAGCTGCTGGGCGTAGCTTTCTGCTGATTCATACAATACAGATTCAATATTAATCAGCTCTTTTTCAACCCTTGTTCTCACTGTGGAAATTAATTCCGGATCATTCAGCATCAATTTCTGGGCATTAAAGATCTCAGCAGCTTCCTCACCACAATCCTCTTTGGTCACCTGGTAGGCCACATCCAGCTGCTGGCTGGTTTGTTCTTGGGCATCCTCAAACCGACTCAACTCAGCTTTAGGATCCTTGATTGAATAGGTCTCAATAATTATCTCAGTCCGATCAAAGATAAAGGCTGGGCCAATCGCAATGCCATAAGATGCAGGAATTCCAGAGATCGATTTCATTAGTTCTCACCAAAATTATCCAAAACCAATTGTTCCAAAGCCTGAAGGGCGTCCTCTGCATCCTCTCCTTCAGCTTTAATGTGGATCTCCGTATCTTTATGAGCTCCAAGGGTTAATACCCCTAAGATGCTTTTAGCATTTACTGTAGTTTCTCCATGGGTAACATCGATGTCGCTGGAGAATTTGGCAGCAGTCTGCACAAACATGGACGCTGGTCTGGCGTGAAGACCAACTTCGTGTTTTACGATTACTGTGATTTCCGGCATAGGTTCTCCTGCTTAATAGTTCATCAAGTTGGGATTTTCCAAGGTTGTCTTTAAATCACCAATAAATCCGGCGGCTACGGCGCCATCTACAATTCTGTGATCAGCTGATAAGGTTAACCTCATCATCGGCCGGGTTGCTATCGCGCCTTCGGGTAGTGCGACAACTTCAGGGATTGTTGCTCCTACCGCCAGAATCCCTGCTTCGGGGGGATTAATGATGGCATTAAATTGTTCGACGCCAAAAGGTCCAAGGTTGGTAATTGTAAATGTGCCACCCTTGACATCTGCGCTGGTTAAATTTTTCTTCCGGGCCCTCTTGATGAGATCATTAGATTCAACAGCAATCACGCTGATGCCTTTTTGATCAGCATTTTTAACTACAGGAACGATTAAACCTTCATCAAGGGCTACTGCAAGGCCGATGTTAATATCCTCGTGAAAGAATATTTTATCATCACTTAGTGAGCTGTTTAACCAGGGATGATCTGCTAAAACCATTGCCACTAACTTTACCAGCATAGCGGTAACGGATACTTTCTCATCTCCCCGTGTTAGAGCCAATTCATTATAGTCATTGCGAGCCTTGATGAAATTCGACATGTCAACTCGAACAGTAAATTGGATATGCGGTATGGACTGGTAACTTTCAGTCAGCCGTTTTGCAATCTTTCGGCGCATGCCAATTAATGGGATACTTTCCCCGGCTTGCGTCTGGGGTCCAGCGGGTTTAGTAATCTGGGGTTTGCTGGTCTGGTAATTTTTTACATCAGCTAACTGGATTCGACCGCCCGGTCCACTGCCCTGTATTAATCCCAGATTCAAACCCTCAAGCCTGGCAGTTCTCCTGGCAGCCGGTGTTGCATAGATATCATGAGGATCAACTGGTTTCCCTGCTCTTGAGACCACAGCCTGCACATCTTCCTTGGTAACCTTGCCTCCCGTTCCGCTTGCGTTTACGGCTGATAAATCAATACCATGGGCTTCAGCCATTTTCCTGGCAACTGGTGTGGCCGATACCTCTATTCTACCGGAAGCAGCTGGAGGATCAGGCAATGATGGTTCTTCAGCTGTCTCGATTGGTTTAGCGGGTTGATCCGGCAGTTTTTCACCTTCTTCCAGGATATAGGCTATGACCGTTCCAATAGGAATCACTTCACCTGGATTTGCTGAGATACCATCCAGGGTTCCGGTTCCCGGTGCTTCCACATCAATTGCGATCTTATCAGTTTCAATCACCAGGATTGTTTCGCCTTCTTCTACTTGCTGCCCATTTCCTTTTATCCATTCAACCACTGTTCCGGTTTCCTGGTCCATGTCTACTTTGGGCATGATCATTTCAGTGGCCATATTAAACCCTTAGCTTTATTAGTTCCCTGGCTTTTTCAACAATATCCTCAACTTGAGGAACTGAATTATATTCAAGATTTCTGTTGTATGGGATAGGCACTTCCCGGCCCGCGAGCCGCAGGATCGGTGCGTCCAAATATCCAAAAGCTTCACTTTCGGCGATGATGCCAGCAAGTTCGCCGCCAAAACCACCTGTTTTCACAGCTTCGTGAACAATGAGGACTTTTCCAGTTTTCTTGACAGAATTGACGATAGTTTCTGTGTCCAGGGGCCTTAACGTGCGGGGGTCTACAACTTCAACCTCAATCCCTTCTTTTTCTAACTCCTCTGCTGCTTGCAGCGAGCGCTGCACCATGATTGCAGTAGCAATTATGGTGAGGTCTTTCCCTTCCCGTTTCACATCCGCTTTTCCTAACGGAATCTCATAGAGCTCTTCCGGCACATCCCCTTTTGTTTTATACAGCAATTTGTGTTCAATAAATACCACCGGGTTATCATCCCGGATGGCAGAAACTAACAACCCTTTGACATCATAGGGTGTAGTGGGCATGACAACCTTTAGCCCGGGTACATGCACAAACCAATTTTCAAAACTCTGGGAGTGGTGTTCAGCTGCTCCAGTTCCCGATCCAGCTGCGGTTCTCAACACCATTGGAACTGTGGATTGGCCGCCAAACATGAAACGAAGCTTTGCGGCTTGGTTCACCAGCTGCTCGGATGCCAGGGTTGTGAAATCCATAAACATGATTTCGGCAATGGGTCGCATACCGATTAATGCCGCACCAGTTGCTGCACCAGTCAATCCTAACTCAGTAATGGGTGTATCCAGAATACGCTCAGGACCAAATTTTTCTAGCATCCCATAGGTAACCTGAAAGGCTCCACCGTATTCCCCAATATCTTCTCCAATTAGAAATACCCGGGAATCTCGTTCCATTTCTTGGGTCATGGCTTCGCGAATAGCTTCTAAGTATGTGATCTCTCTCATGGCGCGTATACCCCTTCTTCAAGTGTCGCAACATCAGGCTCCGGACTGGCTTCAGCAAATATACGAGCTGATTCAATATCAGCGTAGCCCTGTTCTTTTATTTTTTCAACTTCTTTTTCTGTTAATAATTTTTCACTCACACACTGCTTCCGGAATCTCACAATCGGATCCTTCTTTTTCCACTCTTCAATTTCTTCTTTAGTTCGATATCGGTTTCGATCACTCTTGGAGTGTCCTCTCCATCGATAGGTATCATTAACAATCAAGGAGGGACCTCCCCCTTCACGAGCTCTTTTTACGGCTGCTTCAACTGCTGATTGAACTTCAAGCAGATCATTTCCATCTGTTGAGCAACTTCCTGGCATGCCATAGATTTCTCCATGGGCTGCAATTTTTTTACTGGTTGTCCAGTCATTGGCTGCAAACGACATCGCATACTGATTGTTCTCACAAATGAAGACAACCGGCACCTGATACAACACCGCTAATATCATTGATTCGTGGAAAGCGCCGGTTGAGGCCGCCCCATCTCCAAAGAATGCCAGCAGAACCCGGTTTTCTCCCTGCATTTTTAGGCCAATGCCAACCCCAACGGCGAGGGGTATCCCTCCACCGACAACTCCGTTCGCTCCCAGGTTACCGCCTGCCACATCAGCGATATGCATGGAACCGCCCCGTCCCCGGCAGTACCCATTTTCCTTGCCGTAAAATTCAGCCATCATTAGATTTAAATCTGCGCCCTTGGATATACACAGACCATGTCCTCGGTGGTGACCAATAATGAAGTCAGTCGGTTCCAGTGTACTGATAGAACCGACCGCGGATGCCTCCTGTCCAATGGATAGATGCATCGTGCCGTGAATTTTTCCAGCCATATAACTTTTTTCGGCTTGTTCTTCAAAGGCACGGATTTGATACATTTGCAGTAAATAATGCTCTGCCCTTTCCTTCGTTAACTTCATACCTTATCTCTCCCCATATATTAATTGTTCTTCTTAATGGCTTCCCGGAATTTCCGGGCTGTTGCTGCCGGATCCGGGGTTTCCCGGATCGCTCTACCAATGATAAATACTGAAATATCCAATCCCTGGAAGAATGAAATCATGTCTAAACCCAAACCGCCTGCAACGGAGATTTGAAATCCCATATGAATTAACTCCCGAATTGTATCCCTATCCTGGTCATCCCAGGTCCGGGAGAGATTGCCTTCATCCCAACCTCGATGATAAACCATGCGTTCAACACCAATGCTCCGCCATTCATGGGCACGGGTTAAAATATCACGAATACCTGTCAGCTCAATAAACATCTCTTTTCCAGGACGGGATTTGGCTTCCTCAAGAGCGAGTTTGACAGTATCAAGAGGTGCAGCGCCCAGAACTGTCATCCAGTCAGCCCCCGCGTCAAAAGCCATCTTGGCTTCCCCCCCACCCACGTCTGGAGATTTAATATCGGCCAGGATCAGGTGATCCGGACACAACTCCCGGACGGTCCTAACTGCCAGCATACCAGCAGCTTTAGTCAAAGGCGTACCGATCTCAATAATATCTACCTCTTTATGAACAATTTGCGTCATAGCCAGGGCGGGCGCGAGATCAAAATAGTCCAGGGCTAATTGAATCTGTGGTTTGTTTGTCATATGTTCCTATCTCTCCATTCAGTTTTTCTGTTTTGCATAATATCTTTTCCAGCCTTCTTCCATCTGGGCTCGAATATATTTCCCCGCATCAGTTACAAGCTCAACGGCATTTGGATAATCTTCTGTCCAAAGTTCTAAAACAACCGGCGCCTGAAAACCTATCTCAGCTAGTTTTTCAAACGCATCTACAAAAGGCACTTTCCCTTCTCCGGGAGAAACATATCGAAGCTGACCAGGTAGTGTATCTTTTACATGAAGGGCGGCGATATGCCCCTTAACTTCCTCCAACTGGGAAACTACATCCACTCCTGCAAAAATTAAATTACCCAAATCTGTATAGGTCTGAAACCAGGGAGAATTAAAGTAGTGGACATATTCCATAACCCTGGATAATGTGTTTATCTGGATATCCCAGTTTTCCAGGGCTAACATCACGCCGGAACCACTGGCCCATTCAAATCCTTTTCCAAGATTGTTTAAGAACCATTCCTGAGAAACCCGGTCGCTTTCTTCGTAATAATTATCCGCGCCACCAACCAGTATAGTCCGTATACCTAATTCAACAGCCAGGTCTATCGCCTTTTTAAAGACATCTAAAGCCTTTGTCCTGATTTCAGCAGATTTACTGCCTAGAGGATATCGGCGGTGAGTACTGAGGCTTAAGGACTGGATCTTTACACCAACCTGGTCCACAGTGTTCCTGAGTCCTTGTTTTTCTTTTTTAGTCCAATCTAACCGCTCGATACGCTCATCAGTATCGTCAATGGACAATTCCAAAAAATCAAATCCTAGTTTCCCGGTGAGGGAAAGTCGTTCCTTCCAGGACATGTTTTTTGATAGGGCTTTTTCATACAAGCCCACAGGGATGGAATTCAAAGAGCTGATCCAGGTCTCTTTCATGGGTTCTCGTAATCACGTATGTGATTTATATATTCACACTTGTGATAATTATAGAGGGGGTAATAGCTTTTGTCAAGTTCAGTCAAGGAGCCTACTCGCCTGTTGTTGGGGCCAATAATGTTGCTTGGTGCTAATGGATAGATTCCAGGGATTAGGTCTTGGATGGGGTGAAAATTAATTACAGAGGATAACAGCCATGATCCAGTACCGCCTGGCACATAGCCGCCAGATTTTCAGGCGGTACGTCCGGTTGGACATTGTGTACTGGTCCCAGGATCAATCCCCCTCCGGGTCCCAGTGCATTCAGAATACGAACAACTTCAGCTTTTACCTGTTCTGGAGTACCGGATGGCAGTACCTGCTGAGTATCAATTGCCCCATGGAAAACCAGGTTATCGCCAAAATCTCTCTTTAAGACATCCACATCCATCCCGGCTGCGCTGGTCTGGATCGGATCCAACACTTCAACGCCGTCTTCAATCAGATCTAGAATAAAAGTCCGGATCGCCCCATCGGAATGCAGCATGAGTTTGACATGGTCCGCTCCATACCGATCCAGGGATTGACGGGCAGCCATTAAACGTCGGTGAATTATCGGCCGGATAATTTCCTGCCAGGTTTTTTGTGAGAACATTGGGCGGTCCTGCATGCCCAGGTCCTCCCCGCTGGCTTTGAATATACTCAAATACTTTCCAGCAGCTTTGATTCCAGCCTCGTCCAGAGTTATCTGAATGTCAGCAATCCGGTTCATAAGTTTGCTGGAAAATTCAGGGTATGAAATCAAGTCCATCATCCACTGCTCATAACCTCTCAAAAAGATGGCTTGTTCCATGATCGTACCCCCGAAACGTCCAATCAGGGCCAAATCCGTTTGGTTGTAAAGGTTTTGCGCCCTCTCTTCTAACCCGGTCGTAAAACCCCGATCGTTTGGATCGGGCCAGGGATAGGTTTCCAGGTTGATCTCTTCTGGGTCCAATCTTTCAAAAGGAGAATAGGTAACTTCTAAAAGAAACGCACCCCCTTCCAACTCCACCCGTTTTCGTCCAACTCCCCAGGGATCATATTGGGTGCCATCTATTGCTGGGGGCGGTGTTAGATTTTTTTCCGGGCTTCCCAGTTTAATAGAGATAGTATCAAAACCAAGGATTTTTATTAGATCAAGACCCGGGTTCACTTCACCAAACCGATTCGGTCGCAGATCGGGATCAGGCGGCAGGCCGAGGAATTCTCTTAACCTAACATAAGGGATTTCGGTGATAGTCATGCTCAGCGGGACCCGATCAGGTTCCTGATGGTTCAAGGCGGCTTCAACCCGTCTGCGGGAAGTCCATCGAGTTTTCACTTGTCTTCCTCTGAAAGCTGCTGCTTTTGCATTGTATTGATTATCAGAACCAGGAAAACTTGGTCGCCAGTTGGTTGTTTATATAATTAGGCAGTATCTTTCTTTCGTTCTTCCAGTTCTTTCCGCAGCATTTTCCGGGTGCTGGGCATCATTTTCTGGATCTTTTCCCCTCGAAGCGCCCGCAGTGTTTTATCTGCCAGGTCTTTTTCGTCAAAAAGGATTTTTAAATTTTCTACGTTATTACGCTTGGGCACCACATCGCCAATTCTAGCGATAAACGGAAGAGGAGATTGCTCTACAGCTTTTTCCCAGGGTACGCCGATTATCTTGCGGATCTTTTTATTGGATTTTTTACGATTGAGCTCATCGGAAGTGTGGGCTTCTTTTGCCATTTCCACTATCAGGAATCGGTAAATTCTAACCAGATTCTGCCAGGCAGCAAACATGAAAAGCCCATAGATCAATATAATAATATTGATCCAAAACGCATTGGCTTCATAATAATATAATATTTGCCGGCCGACATCTCCCAAGATGGCTTCTACAAATGAACGGACCATACTAAATCTCCTTCTTAAGCAAAGAAAAGGGGTGTGTAATTATATGATATTACACACCCCGGTTCTGTCAAATAGATTTTATTGGTTTTGATTACTCGCCATACTCGCCACGTGCGCCAGCAAGTTTGTCCCAGGCAGCTTCGTTCTTTTTGTAGAAGTAGAACAGAAGGCCAGTGACCACTGCAAACAGACCAATGCCGATCCAGCCCAGGTATTTACCCAGGAGCAGGAAGGCAAGTGGTGACCACACAAATCCATCTGCGATGCTGGAAATCATAACAGCATTCTCGGGGATGGCAAAACCAGCACCGCCGGCGACCGCAGTAATGGTCGGGGCTAAAGCGTTGGCGAAGTAGAAACCAAAGATCAATAGAATGGTTCCAACAAAGACCATCCGGACGATGTTGCCCTTGGCCATCGGTGCGATCTGCGCACACAGGAAGGGCAGAACTGCCAGGTCAGCAAAGAGCAGCATGCGGTTGCCAGGCAGAATGATGGAAAGCAGGATCGCAATCGGGACCAGGAGCAGACCGGTGGAAATCGCGGAAGGATGACCAACCAGAACTGCGGAGTCCAGACCAATGTAGACTTCGCGGTCGGAAGCGCGCTTGGACATAAAGTCACGGGCAGCTTCGGAAACCGGGATCAGTCCTTCCATCAGGATGCGGACCATGCGGGGCAGCAAAACCATAACGGCGGCAAGGTTAAAACCAAGCACGATGATTTTCCCGAGTGTGGGAATAAAAGCGCCTGCGAATTCACTGAAGTAGGCGATCAATCCCAGGACCAATCCAATCACCAGGCCCATCACCATCGGGTCACCAAAAGTTGAGCCAAGGCTCTTTTCGATTCCGTCCGGATCTGCGTCAACATCGCGGAGCCAAGGAATACGGTCGAACAGCCAGTTGAAGGGCAGAGCCAGGGGAACCATGGGGGCAGTCATACCATGAGGAATGGAGATGCCGGGTAGATCATAAAATTCCTGAATGCCTTTGGCAGTCCAGTCGCCCAGGAAGAGCATAAAGGCAGCAGCCACAGCGGCGGCGGCCAGGCCCATGGGCAGACTTCCAGTAGCGGCGGTTACCAGGGAACCAATCAGGGCATAGTGCCAGAAATTCCAGATATCCACGTTAAGGGTTTTGGTAATACCCGGAAGCAGAAGGGCAAAATTCACGATCAGTCCGACGGGAATTACCCACAAGCCAACGTTAGTGGCAAAGGCCACTGCGGCAGCAGCTGGCCAGCCAACATCAACGATATCGCGCTGGATGCCAGCATTGGTTACCAGAGCCTGGGAGACACCGGAAAGGGCGCCCCACATCAAGCCGATTACGAGGTTAATACCAATGAATGCAACACCGATGGTCACAGCAGCTCGGAAAGCTCGTCCTGCTTTCGCGCCCAATACAAGGGCGAAAATAAAAATGAAGACGGGCAGAAGCACTGTGGCACCCATGGTGTCAACAAATGACTTCAATACGGTAAGGAAATCCATTTATTATCCTCCAAAGAAATATTTTTTATAAATTTAAACAAATATGGCTGGGTCGAGCAACTGATATGAGTGACATCACCTCCTCGATGGCATAAAGAATTTCCCGCAAGTTGCTGGATGCATTGTTTCTATTTGAGAAAAATCAAGCAGCTATTCGCTTTGGCAGCCAGTGCTGATCTTTCTACCTTGTCGGTCCAGAAAATTCCTTTTGCCAGATTTGCACAATATATCTAATCGTACAAAGTTTTCCAGAGAGATCGTTCTTTCCCTGGAATCAGTTATTGACTGTATTTGTCAGTACCAATAAGAACACCAAAAAAGGATTCTGGTTACTAATCTCTTAAGTGGTCAAGAATTTCTTGTACAACCTGGTCTTTTCCCACACCTGTCAAAAATGCCAGTCCCTTGACGACCGGGATTCCGGGATCAAAGCGCAATGTTGAGGTGGTAACAATCAGATCTGCACCTTGTTTCAGTAATTCTGGGATTTCCTGCCCTTTGCATTGTTTGGTGATGACATCAATTCCAGCCTCTTTACAGGCCTCTTCAATCGCTTTAGCTGCCACTGTTGAGGTAGCGATTCCAGTTCCACAGGATACAATCACAGTCTTTGCCATTCTTCCCATCCTTTAATAATATTGTACTGAGTATTTTATTGGATCCTTTATGATAAGAGAGAAAAAATTTCTTCTTTTGTTTCTGCGGACACTAATTTGCTGACTGTCTCTTGGTCCTGGAGTACAGCAGCTACACTTTGCAGCATTTCTATCTGGGATTTCGGCTGGTCCAGGGCAAGCATGATCACCAGCCTGCAGGGTACTTCTTGGTCATTCTCAACCATATTATAAAATACAACGTCCTGTTTTAGGATGGCTAATCCCAGGGCGGATTGGTTAACAAATTCAATGTCTACATGAGGAATGGCTGCATTGTACTCTCCCCCCAGGGGAAGGCCGGTTGGCATATTCTTTTCCCTCTCTAATGCCGCTTCGATAAAGTTTTCTTTAACAAATCCCAGGTTACGAAGTTTTTCCCCCAAAGCCCGGATGACTTCCTCCGAGCTACTAGCCTTTAACCCAATTAAGATTGCATCCTCTGCTAAATGCTCTTTTATATTCATACCTATCCAAAAATAGTTCGGTTATAAATAATTATTATTCAAATTTGAGCAGTTGTTTTCAGATAATTAAACAGGATTCGTTTTTATAAGATTTATTTTATTGTTAAGGGCCCTGCTTTGGATGCCTAATTTATTACATATGTGAGATCATTAATCACATATGTGATATAATAAGGGCTGTATTACCATTTGTCAATGGACGTTATTCATATTTTTGACTACAAAACAAGCATAACAGGGTGAGATTCCATGGTAAATAACGCCGAGCGTGATGAATTATTGGCTTTTGTGGCGGAGAAGTATTATCAAGAGGATAAAAAACAAACCGAGATAGCAGACATGATCGGCTTAACTCGATCTGCAGTTTCCCGTATGTTAACCGAAGCCAGGGAGAAGGGGCTTGTTGAAGTCATCATCCATCATCCATTTCAGTATGACAACGAGCTGGAAGAAAAACTCAAGCTGGCATTTAATCTAAAACATGCCTCGGTAGTTGTTTTCCGCAATCAACCTGATTATGGTGAGATCAGGAAACAATTGGGTAAAGCTGCCTCCCGGTTGTTGGCCACCCTCATCAAGCCCGGTCACAAGATCGGTATCGCTTGGGGAACAACAGTTCAGGCAACCATTGAAGCATTCGAAGACTCTCCGGTGAAGGACACCCAGGTAGTTCAGTTGGTTGGAGTGCTTGGATCAACCCGCCACTCGTACAGCGCCCAAACCCTGGTTGAGCGCAAGGCTCAGAAGATAGGCGGGGAAGGTATCTATCTTTACACGCCATTTATTGTGGAGAATGAACAAACCGCTGCATCCCTACTGGAAGATCCTTCCGTAGAACAAGCAATCGCGATTGGCAAGAAATGCGATATCGCGTTAATGGGGATTGGCACAACCAAGCCTGAATACTGCAGTTTATATCGAGGAAATCATATATCTCTACAGGATTTACAATCCTTTCAGAATGCAGGTTCGGTAGGAGATGTCTGTGCCCTCTATTTTGATATTGATGGAAACCTTTCTCAAGTTGATTTTCATCAACGGCGAATAGGCGCATCCTGGCCGAGCCTGCGAGAAATACCCACCCGGTTGGCCGTTGCTGGTAATACCGAAAAGGCCGAGGCAATTCTAGGTGCAGTCTGCGGAGGATTTGCGAATTCGCTGGTAACAGATAACCTGACTGCCCTTAAAGTATTAGAATTAGCACAAACTTCTAGTTAAAAAATGACTGAGATAGCGGGAGATTAATGAAACTGAGCAGATATAAAGCCATTTTATTTGATGGTGACGGAGTTTTGTGGAAATCGGATCTTCCCCTCTCCGGGATAAATCCCCTTTTTGATTTTTTATCTGATACCGGGATCAAGTGGGCCTTATTAACCAACAACAACACCCGCACAGTTCAGGATTATATAAACAAACTCACAAAATTTAGGATCCCTGCAGATCAAAATTCTGTTTTCACAAGTTCCTCCACAACAGCAGATTATCTTCTTGAACGCTTTGGACCAGAAACGCCTCTTCACGTTGTAGGTATGGATGGGTTAAAACAGACCTTGTTGGACGCTGGATTTCCCATTACAACAGGCGAGAAGATGCCCAAAAACAAGGTAGTTGCCGTCGTTGCGGGAATGGACCGTCAGATTAATCACGATAAGATTAAGGTCGCTATGCGTTTAATTCTCGGCGGGGCAGCCTTTATTGCTACCAATACAGATGGATCCTTCCCAACACCCGAAGGAATCAACCCGGGCACAGGTATGGTAATCGGCGCCCTGCAAGCGACCTCAGGCGTGGAACCATATGTTGCCGGCAAACCACATCCAGCGATATTTACCACCGCATTAAAAACACTGGGCTTTGGCCCGAAAGATGTACTCATGGTAGGAGATCGCCTGGAAACAGATATCATTGGTGCCTCGAATCTTGGCATTCAAACAGCAGCCGTCCTAACCGGAGTAACCTCCAGGGAAGAAATTAGCCGCAGCCAGATTAAGCCAGATTTTATATATGAAGATATATCGACCTTACATCAAGCCCTGATTGAGGTATACCAATCATGAAACCATTAATTCTTTTAACAAATGATGATGGAATTCATTCGCCCGGGCTGGCAGCTGCAGCGGAAGCTCTTCATTCTTTGGGAGATTTATTAATTGTTGCCCCCCACGAACAGCAAACCAGTATGGGGCGAAGTCGGACCCAGCATGGCGGCAGAGATGGAACAATAACAAAAACGAAGATTAAATATGGAAATCAGGTGTGGGATGGGTTTAGTGTGAAAGCAACCCCGGCCCTGGCGGTTGAACACGCCATATATGAACTGGCAGATCGCGAAATAGCCCTTGTTGTCTCAGGTATTAACTATGGTGAAAATGTTGGCAGCTGCGTAACCGTATCGGGAACAATAGGTGCTGCTCTCGAGGCAGCAGAGAAAGGTATCCCCAGCATGGCAATATCGCAGGAAATTAACAGTATTGACTACCACAGCTACAGCAAAGAGGTAGATTTTTCAGCTGCGTCTCATTTTACCGGAAAAATTGCGGAAAAAGTAATTCACGGATCCCTGCCATTCGATGCGGATATCCTTAAATTGGAAATTCCTGTCGGCGCCACGCCTGAAACTCGCTGTGTGATAACCCGGCAAGATCGTCTAATGTACTACACACCCACCATACAACGGGGTGAGGAACTATTTGGAACCAAGGGGAATTTATCTCACATACCCAGTAAAGGAAAGTATTCCGCAGAAGACACGGATGCGTATGCGCTGGCCCAAGGATTGGTATCCATCACGCCATTAAGCTATGATTTAACCTCAAGAATATCATTAGAGGAACTCGCAACTAATCTCGGCATATCTATGCTGGAGTCTGAAGGAAACAAACATGGGAACAATTCGTAAATTTGACGGCGATTGGGAAAAGATTTTCAAATGGGATGGCGCGCGCACTCGAATGTACCAGAGCGAGGATGTCAACCAGGTCTCTGAAACCTTGATTATTGGAAAAAAAGAAGGCGCCGAGAACTTTGCCTTTCGCTATTACGAGGTTGGCCCCAAGGGATACACCAGAAAAGAACAGCACCATTACGATCACGGCATCTTGATCCTGCAGGGTAACGGGGAAGTTCTGCTTGATGAAGAAACACACCACATAACACGGGGAGATATTCTTCATATCCCTCCCGACATTCTCCATCAGTTAACCAATACCGGGGAGGATCCTCTGGGATTTTTATGTGTTATTCCTGCCAGGAGGGAAAAAGGGGGGGAAATTGTCTGGGCTGAAGAAGGAATAAATTTTGACTGATCATTTATTACTTGTTATTAACAAGTGAGGAGGTCTTTATGTCTGATCAAATGAAATGGGCGATATTAGGAACAGGAAAAATAGCCACCAGGTTTGCGGAGGCAATCAATAACATTCCCGAACATGCAGAGCTTTTGGCTGTAGGATCGCGCAAGAAGGAAACCGGTGATGCCTTTGGAGATAAATTTAATATCCCCAGGCGCTATACCAGCTATGAAGATGTCGCGGCCGATCCAGATGTGGACATCATCTATATCGGAACACCAGGTGTGTATCACTTACGAGATGTCACCATGAGCCTTAATCACGGCAAACATGTGCTGTGCGAAAAAGCATTTTCCATTAATGCTAAACAAGCCCAGGAGATGGTTGATTTGGCAAGGGAAAAGAAGCTCTTCTTAATGGAAGCCATGTGGACCAGGTTTTTCCCCATTCATGTGCGGATCCGGGAATTGCTCGAAGAAGGAGTTATCGGAACAGCAAATGGAATTACGATCAACTTTCTCGCCAAGCCCCCATTTGATCTTAAAAACCGCTTCTTTGATTTAAATCTGGGAGCCGGCGTATTGCTCGACACCGCTTCGTACGGTGTATCCTGGGCTTCCAGCCTGTTCGGGGAACCTGAAGCTGTTACAGGCCTGGCAAGTTTTGGAGAGAGCGGAGCAGATTATCAAACTTCCCTGGTGCTGCGGTACTCAATGGGGGAATTAGTCTGCTTGATGTCTTCCCAGATCTCATACGATGATAAAGATGCTGTCCTGTTTGGAAATACGGGTAAAATCGTGGTTCATTCTCCCTGGTATAAACCGATAAAAATGACTTTGCACGTAGAGGGCAAAGATCCTGAACTGATTTCTTTGCCGCTGGACGGATATAACGGCTACGAATATGAAGCCATGGAAGTCATGAATTGCATCAAAGCGGGAAAAACCGAGTCGGATATCATGCCGCTGGACGAAACCCTGAGTATCATGAAAACTTTGGATTCTGTTCGGAATCAATGGGGGCACAAATTCCCCTTCGAGAAATAGAAAAACAGATTATTTATATCTATAGCGTATTGATAATAAATTTACGAGGAATATTATGAGTGCATTTGATGTAATTGTTATTGGCGCTGGTCCAGCCGGGTATGTAGCGGCCATCCGGGCTGCCCAGTTAGGAAAGAATGTTGCGATTGTTGAAAAAGAATATCTGGGGGGAGTATGTCTGAATGTTGGCTGCGTTCCTTCAAAAAGTCTTTTGAAAAACGCAGAGGTGGCATATACTCTCCGGAACCAGGGGAAAGATTTTGGTTTTTCTTTTGATAATCTTAAACTTGACTATGGAGCGGCGGTTAAACGCAGCCGTCAGGTGTCAAAACGGTTGACCAAGGGAGTGGACTTTCTTTTGCGAAAAAACAATATTGCTCTCTTCACTGGTAGTGCGGTTTTCACATCACCAAAAACTCTCCAGGTCAGAGGAAAAGAGGGCAATGAGGATCTTCAAGCGGATCATATTATAATCGCCACCGGCGCGAGCCCCTTTATTATCCCTGGCATAAAGGTTGATGGAAAACAGGTTGTTACCTACAAAGAAGCCATTTTACAGGAGTCATTGCCAAAATCTGTTCTGATTGTTGGAGCCGGCGCGATTGGAATGGAATTCGCCACCATTTGGAATAGTTATGGCGTGAAGGTAACCGTGGTGGAAATGCTTGATCGGATCATGCCAAATGAAGATCAAGAAATCAGCAGTGAATTGAACAAAGCCATAAACAAACAAGGAATTACCACCTTGGTCAAGAGTAAAGTTACCAAGGTTGAAACCCTAAAAACCAAGGTAAATGTTTTGGTAGAAACCCCCGATGGAGAAGAAAAAATATCTGCCGACCAGGTTTTATTAGCTACGAGTTTTGTTCCCAACAGCCAGGAACTGGATCTTGAAAAGACCGGAGTAAATCTTGACCGTCACGGATTTGTTGAAATTGACAAGGGTATGGCTACTAATGTGCCGGGGATCTGGGCCATAGGCGATGTGACAGGAAAGCTGATGCTTGCCCATGTCGGCATGACCATGGGTGTGGTTTGCGCCGAGAATATTGCTGGGGTTTCTTTCACAGAAATAAATTACCAGAATATGCCCCGGGCAACTTACTGCCATCCCCAGGTCGCATCTTTTGGATTAACTGAGCAGCAGGCAAAAGACGCTGGTCATGAAATAGCGATTGGGAAGTTTAATTTCCAGGCCAATGGAAAAGCCCTGGGGCTGAATGATTATGCGGGTTGGGTTAAATTGGTTGTGGATAAAAAATATGGAGAAATATTGGGCGCTCACCTGATCGGCCCTGAAGTTACAGAATTGCTCCCAGAATTGACCCTGGCTCAGCAAATGGAACTTACCCCGACCGAGATTGGACATAACGTCCATGCACATCCGACTCTCAGCGAAGTACTGCACGAAGCCGCCAAAGCCGTAACCGGCCAGGCGATTCATGCCTAAGCTTTTATTAAAGCTCTATCCATCTTTCCTCCCGGGCAGAACGGTAGCTTGCGTCAAGCACTTGCTGAACATAATAACCGTCCCGGGTTGATGGGCTGGCGGGTTTTAATCCCAGGACCGCCTGGATCAGCTGGTATTGGGAATTTGCGTGCATGCCCATGGTATTCACCAGGCTTCTTTCTCCCGGTATTTGATTTCCTGGATAACTGTGCATGGTTTGGATTTGTTTGAAGCCGTGGCTGCCGCCCAGGGGTCCTTTTTTCTCCCTGGCGTCATAAACATATAGCCAATTGGGGTCCATCACATCAAATTTGATTGACCCCTGGCTGCCATGAATTTCGAGGTTTAGATCATCGGTTGTTCCCTGTGCTACTCGTGATACTTCAACGATTCCTACGCCTCCTGCAGTTAACTCAACCATCAATTGAGCATGGTCATCAACCAATACTTCGGCAGTTTCCCTGGAGCCTGCTCCAACAGGCCGTTGGTCAACAAAAGTTTTGGTTTGAGCCATGATCCTTTTAAAGGGGCCAGCCAGATAAAGCATCAGATCAATCACATGGGATCCGAGATCAACCAGCGCTCCACCTCCAGATATATCCTGAGAGAGCCGCCAGGAGATCGGTTTTTCAGGGTTTAAATAACCCGTATGAAGATACTGGGTCCGGAAGTTTATCACATCGCCCAGGAAACCCTCATCTATTAGTTGTTTGGCTTTCATGATTGCAGGTATAAAACGATAATTAAACACCAATTGGATTATGCGGTCTGAAGATTCCGCCAGGCGCAGCATTTCCTCTGCTTCTTCCAGATTCAACGCGAGGGGCTTTTCACAATAAATGTGTTTGCCCGCTTCCAGGGCCGCCTTAAAAATAGGATAATGAAGATTGTTTGGTGTACAGATATCAATCAGGCTTATCTCTGGATCATCCAATAGCTCCTGATAATCAGTCGTTCCATATTCAAATCCACCCTGCAGCACTGCCTGATCTGCCGATTCCCGGGTTCTTGCTGCTGCTCCCCGAAGATTTAACTTCACAGGAATATCCGGATAATAGAGATGGAGATTGCGCCAATTGACTGTGTGCAATTTGCCAATCCCGCCATAACCTATCAATCCAATAGAGATGATTTTTTTCACATTTTCCCGGGAGGATTCTGTTTGTTTATCAACCATATCTTCTATCCTTTATAGTATTAATTCAGGATAAACCTCTCTTGTATTTTAACATCCTTCATCGCCGGTTATAAAAAGCGGGCTCTCGATTTCAAAAACCAAGTTCTTATTGTTATAGTGAGGGGAGTAGAGAACCATGCTAAATTCATGGATCATCCAGAAAATTCTGGTCTGATCTTTCTCCATGTTCTGTCATCTGGCGGAGGATAGTAATTCGCTCTACTAAGGAGTTGAATCAAAGCGCCGGTAATGTCATTATTCTGTGTACCCGCAGATCGCGATTGCTCGGGGGCCGGTATGTACACCCAGAACTGGAGAGACCATGCTCAAGATGATTTCTTCTGGATGATATTCACTCTTGATCTGCTCTTTAATCTGCCCCGCTTCTTCCAGGGCGGCATTATGAAGAACGGCAATCCTCATCGGTTTATTAGTGTCTACCTGGGTAAAAAAATCATCAATTAAATCTACCAATGCCTTTTTCCGGGTCCGGGATCGGCGACCGCCTTCTACCTCACCGCTTTGATGGTTTACCAAAATTTGTGGTTTCAGATTCAATAAATTACCAATAAAATGGCTCGCACCCCCAATCCGACCTCCTTTATGCAGGTATTCCAGGGTATCGAGGCTGATGATATAAACCATACTTTCCCGGGCTTCATCTGCAGCAGAGATCATTGCCTGGACATCTCCCCCCTTTTCCCTAGCACGGGCGGCAGCCAAAACTTGCCAGCCCAAGCTCATGGAATTGGCTTTGGAATCCACAACGTGAACTGGAATATCCACCAACTCGGCTGCCTTTTTGGCAGACTCGTGGGTGCCGCTCATGGCACTGCTGATGGTAAAGATCACAACTTCCTCAGCCCCATTCTTTTTGGCATTTTCATAAGCCTGGACCATCTCCTGAGGTGTAGGTTGGGAGGTAGTGGGAATCACTGAATCAGAAATCAAGCGCTGGTAAAAATCCTCTGCTTCCAGATCCACACCATCCCTGAGCTGCTCCTCTCCCCAAACAATTGTCAGAGGAACAACTTCTATTTTATATTGGTCCAGGAGGTTTTGAGGAATATCACAGGTTGAGTCTGTAATCAAGGCTATGTTCTTTTTCATTATTTCTCCTCGGGTATAATGTTCTTATTTTATCTGGGGTAGTGTTGAAATACAATCTCAGTAAGTTTCTTTTGCTCAGGCAGGCTTCATCCAGTCTGGAGAAACAAACAGGGGATCAATTAAAATGATTAGCGCGCCGCATGAGAATTCAGCCGCGCGCTAAATAGATCTGCAAAAATCTAAGGTGTTTTTAAGTAAGTTTCATCACTACCATACCCAGCACATCCGCTGTTTTATCCGCCTGATCGGCCATATTGGATACATGTCGATAAACTTCCCGGCGGCGGAGCATAACCATCATCGGGCTGAAATCCTTGGCTTGTGTGAACAACTCTCCGATAGCTACCCTGTACAGGTGTTCAACTTCATTCTCGATCTTTTTCGCCCGGCGGGCGTGATCCCCTGCCACCCTGGGATTACCAAATAAGCGGTGAAACGCCATTTCCAGCTCTTCAGTCGCTTCCCTGGTCAGCTTCACCATACTGATTAAATGTTCATCTGCCTCAATTCCCAGCAGCTGCATTTCCTCGACGGTTGTGTAGCAGTAATCAATAATATCGTCGATATAAAGAGACATCATAAAGATATCTTCCCTGTCCAGGGGGGTGATAAAAGTATTATGAAGTTCATCAATCAGTATCCGGCGAACTTCATCTGCTTCGATCTCTTTGGCCCGCATCTGGTTGATCGCTTTATCTTTCAGCTCGGATTTACTGAGCCACTTTTCAAGCAGTCGCAGACCTTCTACAGTAATTTGAGTCTGCTCAATTAAGTAGCCGACAAATTTATCTTCTTTTGGTCCCCGTTTAAAAATTCCTGCTACGCCCATAATAACCCTCCATTTCTGGATCCTTCCTTCATCCTTTAATCCTAGGGGATGAGATAATCCACAAGATAATATAACAGCGCTGCTAAACCCGCGGTCACCGGAACGGTTAGGAACCAGGCAACCATAATATCACTCATTACCCCCCAGCGAACCTGTGATCTGCGCTGAGCGGCCCCAACACCGATAATGGAAGAACTGACAACGTGGGTGGTGCTGACCGGACCACCAAATAACGAAGCTGCCAGGATCACTATCATGGATGACAGCTGGGAGGTGAAGCTGTGAATGGGTCGAATCCGGTAAAACTTTCCACCCAATGTATGTATAATTCGCCAACCACCGGCCGCAGTACCAATCCCAATCGCTGTTGCGCTGGACAATATCACCCACCAGGGAACAACAAATGATTGCTGATACCCCAATACAACCAATCCCATAGTAATGATGCCCATTGTTTTTTGAGCATCATTGGTTCCGTGGCTGAGTGCCAGTGTAAACGCGGTGGGTATCTGTCCGTATTTAAAGAACAGGTTTGCTTTGGGTGTAGCATTGCGAACTGCCCACATGCTGATACGCATGGCACGCCCCCCTAACAAATATCCCAGCACAGGAGACAAAAACAAGGCGATGGCCACCAACCCCAAACCTTCCCATTTGAGGTATTGCCAGCCGGAGCCCACCATGACGGCGCCGACGATGCCGCCAATCAGCGCGTGGGAAGAACTGGAGGGAATGCCAAAAAACCAGGTGACTAAATTCCAGATACTGGCGCTTAATAATGCGGCCAGAACTACCGCAATAGTGATTGAGTTAGGGGAGGCCACATCCTGCCCGATGGTTTTTGCCACTGCGACACCAAAAACAAAAGGTCCAATAAAATTTGCCACGGTAGCAATTACCAGCGCAGCTGTTGGTGTCATTGCCCGGGAGGAAATCATAGTCG
>Ga0255364_10034_pt1 | contig 39583 bp, 31 predicted proteins | sample ANMaggSSYBR01G12_FD_182087 | JGI IMG/M metagenome (GOLD analysis project Ga0255364, IMG submission 182087) | Sediment cell enrichment communities from methane seep in Santa Monica Basin, California, United Staets - ANME aggregate JGI... | ecosystem: Environmental > Aquatic > Marine > Cold seeps >...
ATCTATGCAGTGTATCTGGAGATAAAGGAATCAAAACATAAGGGGATATTGTCCCGCTACTTATCTTCATGGCAGCATGTGGAATCTAACATCACTGGCCTTGATTTGAAGGGTGCAGGATTGGATCCCGGACCAAGGTATGCGGAGATCTTGTCCAGGGTCCGAAATGCCTGGCTGGATGGAGATATTAGTAATAAAAAAGATGAAAAAGACCTCTTGAAAAATCTTCTAGCCGGGGAGGATCAGGAAATTATCTGAATAATCATGCCCCTGGGGCGTGAGCGGATAAGATACTGATCCACGTCTTTTCCTGGAGTTCTTTCTCCCGGGGATGCCTTGCCAGTGGTTTTTATTCATGATAAAATGATTTTTTAGAGGGAGGTAGCAATACTGGCGGCGACGTAAAGTGGGTGAATCCCCACTTTTTTTATTGCCAGTGTTGGGAAGATTAATGACTCCCCATAAAGTGTAGTTGGAGAAAAGAAATGAAAACAGAATTTGCTTTGGCTTTTAAACAAGTCATCAACGATAAAAACCTTCCTGAGGAAATAATCATTGAAGCGTTGCAAGACGCCATGGTTTCTGCCTACAGACGGTCTGTAAACGCATCCAGCGCTCAAAAAGTTGAGGCTGAAATAAATCTCGAAACTGGGGAAGTGACCGTTTTTGTTGAAAAAGAAGTCGTTGAGGATGTCATGGACGATCGGACTGAGGTTCTCATTGCTGAAGCTAGAGAAGTAAACAAAGATACGGAGTACGGAGACCTGGAGATGGTGGTAAGCACACCGGAGGATTTTGGCCGTGTGGCTGCCCAGACCGCCCGCCAGGTAATTCAGCAGCGAATCCGCCAGGCTGAGCGTCTCGCTCAATATGAATATTACAGCGGCAAGATTGGTGAGATAGTAACCGGTGTGATTCAGGCGGTTCACCGTCATGAGCTGACAATTGGTTTAAATATCAATGCAGAGGGCAAAATGCCCCGGAATCAGCAAATAACCAAAGAATATTACCGGGTGCATGACCGCATTCGAGCGCTATTGCTGGATGTAGAAGAGACTACCCGTGAGCCGCGGATTATTCTTTCCCGGGGTCATCGGGATTTCCTGCGCCGGCTGTTGGAAAATGAAGTCCCTGAAATTTACCAGGGTTTGGTGGAGATCCGGTCAATTGCCCGCGAAGCCGGGTACCGTTCCAAGGTTGCGGTTACTGCTCTCAAACCCGGGGTGGATCCAGTTGGTGCCTGTGTAGGCATCCGCGGGGTCAGGATTCAAGCTATTGTCCGGGAATTAAGTGATGAAAAAATAGATGTTATTGAATGGAATCCGAAAACGGAAGAATTTATCGCCAAGGCGTTAAGTCCTGCCCGTGTATTAAGCGTTTACCTCAATAAAGAAACCGACGGCATGCCGACTGCAACAGTAGTTGTTCCTGAAGATCAGCTCAGTTTGGCGATCGGACGCAATGGACAGAATGCCAGGCTGGCAGCGAAATTATCCGGCTGGAGGATAGACATTAAGGGTCTTTTCGAAGCGACATCCGAAACACTCTTTAAGATTCAGGATGATCCCAAATATACTCACTATCAGGATCTGGAAGCGGCTACGCTCCCCAGGATTGAGATTATTATGGGTAAAAAAGCAGAAGGAAGACCGATTTCTCCGGAAGAGTACCGGGAACTGCATAATTTTAATAGCCGTATAGAATCCGGTCTGATTAAAGAACAGCAGCAGGTTTCTAAACAGCTGAAAGCCAGGATCCAGGCAACGAAAAAAGCTGTACCTAATGATGCTTATGATCTGCCGATTATGACCCTGGGCTTGCCCACCAAGGTGGAAAACCTGTTGGTAGAGGCTGGATATTCTAATGTCGGTGAGCTGGCTTACCGCCATCTTCTGGTCCCGGATTCCATAAACAATATTGATGGCATTGGCCCTTCCTCCATCAAACAAATCGAGAGCGCGCTGGAAGTAATGATTGGTTATGAACCACTCCCGGAGGAGTTGGCGATCTCGGATGAACTGGAGATTGAAGATGAAAGCCCCTCGGTCGATCCAGACGAAGAAGCCAACGCGGATGATGCCGAGAGCGACGATGCAGATGCCGGCGATGCCGAGACCGACGATGCAGAGACCGACGATGCCGAGACCGACGATGCAGATACCGAGGAATCCTCAGCAGATGAAGAAGCCGATCCTGATGCCGAGACCGACGATGCCGAGACCGACGATGCCGAGACCGACGATGCCGAGAGCAACGATGCAGAGACCGGCGATGCAGAAACTGAAACTCAGGACGAGGAGTAATTGGGAATTATTTGATGGCACGACAAAAACACAAACCGCAAAGGATGTGTGTTGCCTGCCGGCAAAGCCAGGATAAAAAATCCCTGGTCCGGATTGTCCGGACCCAAGAAGGGGTTTATGTAGATGAAACTGGCAAACTGTCTGGCAGGGGAGCTTATCTGCATGCGGATCCTTCCTGCTGGGAGATTGGATTAAAGAAATCCCTTGAAAGGGCTTTGAAAACCAGTTTTACAGAACAGGATAGGGACAGATTGCTTCAATACCAGGATATCCTGTCGGGACAAACCCTGACGGAGGCTGATCAGGAGTAAGTGTCCCGGAAATGAAAAAGGCAAGTAAACCAGGACCAACGAGGTAATACATGAGTGAAAACGGGGAAGAGATAAAACAAAACGAGGAAGAGATAAAACAAATAGAATTGCCAGCCAGTATAACTGTCCGGGACCTGGCACAAGTGCTGGATGCCAGTCCGATCGAGATTATCAAGACATTAATGGCAAATGGCATGATGGCCAATATCAATCAGGAAATTGATTTTGATACTGCTGCCATTGTTTCCGGGGAAATGGGCTTTGAAACCATCTCCCGCCAGGTTGAAGAAGAAGAGGAACAGGAAATAGTAGAAATTCCTCTCTGGCGGAAAAAGTTGGAAGAAGAAGATGAGGAGGAGCTGGAATTACGGCCTCCGGTTGTTGCTATTCTGGGTCATGTTGACCATGGAAAAACGACTTTGCTGGATGCGATCCGGAACACATCAGTTGCTGCCGGAGAAGCCGGTGGAATTACCCAGCATATTGGCTCCTACCAGATTGATCACGAAGGGAGATCGATAACTTTCCTTGACACGCCGGGACATGCCGCCTTCACGGCGATGCGGGCCCGCGGTGCTCAGGGAGCGGATATCGTAATCCTGGTTGTGGCAGCTGATGATGGTGTGATGCCGCAAACTGAAGAGGCTATTGCCCATACCCGGGCTGCCCAGGTGTCGATGGTCGTTGCCTTGAATAAAATGGACAGGGATAATGCTGCGCCTGATCAGGTAAAACAGCAGTTATCTGATATAGGAATCGTTCCCGATGATTGGGAAGGCGATACTATCATTGTTCCGATTTCTGCAATTGAAAAAACCGGATTGGACGACTTGATGGAAGCCATTTTACTGATCGCCGATGATTTGGAAATATATGCTAATCCGCAGGGTGATGTATTTGGTACCGTCATTGAAGCTGAACTTACCAAAGGGCGGGGTGCGATGGCAACCCTGTTGATTCAAAATGGCACGTTAAAAGTAGGTGATACTGTCCTTGCTGGCGCTTCTTACGGCAGGATTAAAGCCATGTTTGATTACAATGGAAATAAAATTAGTGAGGCGGGACCTTCAGTTCCTGTTTCTGTGATGGGATTCGGTGATGTTCCCATTGCCGGGGAGCTTTTTAATCTTGTTAAGAATGAAAAAGCTGCCAGAGAACAAGTGAATCAACGGCAGGTTCGAGTAGAAAAACAGGAAGAGGAGTTGGATCCAGTTGCTAATTTGGAGCAGCTCTTTGAACGGGTGCAGGCCGGTGAAGAAGATGAATTGAGGTTAATTATTAAAGCTGATGTCCAGGGTTCTTTGGAACCCATTGTCTCCTCTGTCCAGAGCCTTAAAAGTGGCGGGGAACAGCAGGAAATTGGCGTAAAAGTGATCCATGCAGGCATAGGCAATGTAGGTGAAAATGATGTCATGCTGGCATCAGCCACCGACGCGATTATTCTCGGATTTAATGTTGGTCCGGATAATGCTGCAAAAAGGCTGGCCGATTCGGAAGGAATCTCCATCCGTAAATACAAGATCATTTATCACCTGATAGAAGATATTGAAAAAGCCCTGAAGGGTATGCTTGAACCAATTGAGAAGAAGATTCTGGTCGGCAAAGCAGAGGTTCTGGCAATTTTCCCATCTGGAAGACATAACAATGTAGCAGGCTGCCGGATAGACAAAGGAGAATTCCACCGGAACGGCAAAGTCCGTGTAATCCGGGATGGGAAAGTGGCTTTTGAAGGGGATATTGCTTCCCTTAAACGACATAAAGAGGATGTAAGCGAGGTCCGGACAGGATTTGAATGTGGAGTCGGGCTGAAGGGATATTCCGATTTTGAAGAAGGCGACATTCTGGAAAGTTATGTGATCGAACTCGTGTCAGAGTTTTAGGAAAAATAATGGTATCAGAATCACGTTCAGTGCGAATAGCCGACAGGATTAAACGGGATCTCACCCTGCTTTTTTTACAGGAGATTAGCGATCCCCGGCTTGCCGGTGTTAATATCACCAGCGTAGAGGTTGATCGCGAAGTGTCGCACGCAGATATTTATGTTTCAGCTATGGATGGGGATGAAAGAAAATCAGAGATCATGGCTGCCTTAAAAAGGGCAGGGGGTTTTATTCGGTCTGAACTGGCTCACAGCATTTCTCACCTCCGGACATTCCCGATAGTCCGGTTCCATTGGGATCCCATTCCTGAGAGAGTGGACCGGATCGATCAAATTCTGGCCGAGCTGGATGAGGAAGAAGGGATTATAAATTCGGATGAATAAAGAGAATATTCAGGCGTTTGGCAACCTTGTCGAGCGGGCAGATCGCATTTTGATCATTTCCCATACTCGTCCAGATGGTGATGCAGTTGGATCCCTGATCGGATTAGGGCTTATTTTTGAGGAATTAGGGAAAAAAGTAAACCTGGTTCTGGAGGATGGAGTCCCGAAGGTGTTTCATCATCTTCCTTCTTATGACAGAGTATTCCGGGAAGCTGCTGGTGTTTATGATCTGATCGTTGTTGTGGATTGTTCCGATATTGACCGAATTGGGAATGTTCTCGATGACTACGGTGAACCGGATGTAAATATAGATCATCATCCTACCAATACTTGTTTCGCCGGTTTGAATCTTGTTCAGGAAACGGCAGTCGCAACCGTAGAAATTATTTATGACCTGGCTGTCGCTCTTTCCCTGCCTTTAAATCAATCAATCGCTGAAGTTTTCCTGACCGGTTTACTCACGGACAGCCTGGGTTTCAGAACTTCCAATACTACGCCAAAAGCATTACGGATTGCTGCTGAGCTGCAGGAATTGGGCGCTGACCTTCCTTTTCTCTACCGGAAAGCTATGGGTGAGAAATCATTGGAGGCAGTAAAATATTGGGGTTTGGGTTTATCAAGAATTAATTTGGAAGACCGGCTGGTTTGGACCTCACTCAGTTTGGAAGACAGAAAAAAAGTTGATTATCCCGGACGGGATGATGCAGATTTAATTAACCTGCTGGCATCGATTAAGGAAACAGATATCAGCCTCGTTTTTGTTGAACAGAAAAATGGGACTGTGAAGGTCAGTTGGCGTGCGCGTCCCGGTTTTGATGTCTCAAAAACAGCACTTGAATTTGGCGGGGGTGGACATAAACCCGCTGCCGGGGCAGAGATTAAAGGAAGCCTGGAACAAGTGCAAGAAGATGTGATAAAGGCAACCAGACATGCCTTAAACGGAACCGGATAATCCGCAAGCGTCTGGAAAAATAGTTGGGGAGATAAAAAAGATGAATCAAGATGATATGAAAGATTTTGTAACCGGGGCTCTGGTTGTGGATAAACCGGTCGGAATGACTTCCCATGATGTGGTAAAAGTGGTCCGCCATGGTACTGGAATTCGTAGAGCCGGTCATACCGGAACCCTCGATCCCAGGGCATCAGGTGTGCTGGTGGTTTTAATTGGCCCAGCAGTCCGATTAAGTGAATTTCTATCTGCCTCTGATAAACGTTACCAGGCTATCCTCAAGTTTGGTGTAGCAACTGACACCTATGATACAGAAGGGAAACAGGTTGGGGAAACCAAATCAGTGGAGCATATCACCGAGCTTGATTTTCAGGAGCTGCTGAAGGAATATGAAGGAACAATTTCCCAGGTCCCTCCCGCGCATTCCGCAGTAAAGGTGAATGGGAAAAAAGCCTACGAATTGGCCCGAAAGGGAGAGGAAGTAGAATTGGCACCCAGGATGATTGATGTCTATAACCTGGAACTTCTTGAGTGGGCGCCGCCGGAGGCAGTGATAGACGTGTACGCTTCCTCTGGAACGTATGTACGTTCCCTGGCTAACGATTTAGGCGATGACCTTGGAGTAGGCGCGCATTTAACCGGTTTGAGAAGGACAAAGAATGGTCAGTTCACTCTCCGGGATGCAGTCCGCCTGCAGGAACTCAAAGATTCATTTGAAGCTGGGGATTGGTATAAACACCTCATTCCTGCTGCGGAGACACTGGCAGATTGGCATACGCTTGAACTATCAGCGGATGATACAGAAAAAATAAAACACGGTGTTCGGATTCCCGCTTTACCAGGTGACACAGGCTGGGCAAGGGGATTAAGTGAACAAGGAGATTTGATTGCGCTCCTGGAAATAGCGGAAGGGGAACAAGCCTGGCAGCCCAGGAAAGTTTTTATCACGAGCTGACACCGTAAAATTTGGCAGGAAACAGAATGCAGCATTTCCACAACGTAGAAGAAATTCATCTGGAAGAATCCTGGTTGACAATTGGCAGTTTTGATGGGGTTCATTTAGGTCACCAGCAGATTATCCATGATCTTGTTAAGGGTGCTCATGATAACGGGCAGCCTGCCGTTGTAGTTACTTTTCATCCTCATCCTCAATTGATCATAAAAAAAGAGGGTCGTCTGTTTTACCTTACGCTCCCTGGTAAACGGGCTCAATTGTTGGGTGATCTTGGCGTGGATATTGTCCTGACTTACCCTTTTTCAAGCGAAACTTCTCAAATGAGAGCCAAGGAGTTTATTGCTTTATTGCATCAGCGTCTTCAATTCTCCCGGCTTTGGGTTGGGTACGATTTTGCGCTGGGCAGGAACCGGGAAGGTGATCCTGCTTACCTGAAGAACCTTGGTCAGCAATTTGGATATGCTCTCAAAGAGATCCTGCCTTACTCAATAGATGGAGAATTAGTCTCATCCAGCCGGATCCGGAAAAGTATTCGTGAAGGCGAAATGCGAGAGGCAGCTGCTTTACTGGGGAGGCCCTTTGAGGTCACTGGCACAGTGGTCGTCGGTGAAAATCGGGGGAAAAGCCTTGGATTTGCTACCTCAAATCTTGATGTACCGCAGGAGATAGTTGATATTAAACCCGGAGTTTACGCCTGCCTGACTGATGTCGATGGGCAGACCTGGAAAGCAGTCACAAATATCGGTTTTCGGCCGACTTTTGGAGACGGAATACTTTCTCCCCGGATAGAAGCTCATTTGTTGGAGTTTTCAGGGAGTCTTTACGGCGAAGAATTGAGTTTGAAATTTGTTGAACGATTGAGAGATGAAATGAAATTTGACCAGGTTAGCGCCCTGCAAGCCCAAATTAAGGCGGATATTGATCAAGCCCTTCAAATTTTTGGGGAAGAATGATTATCCTTGCCAATCAGGATGTCTTTGGTATAATTTCCCTGCTGACTAGACCAATTTGCGGCATTCGCTGCGGATTCGGAGACCTGCTAGAAAGCAATTAATAAAAATATAGTAGGAGATAGCAGACGTCATGAGCCTTGCCAAAACACAAAAAGAAGAGATTGTTAAAGAGTTTGGACGACATCAGAAAGATACCGGATCCCCGGAAGTTCAGATTGCTCTCACAACCACAAGAATTTTAGAACTCACCGATCATCTTAAAGAACATACCCACGATGAATCATCCCGGATGGGATTATTGAAATTGGTGGGACAGCGCCGGAGATTGTTAGCTTATTTACGGAAGGAAGACTACCAGAGATATATCGCGATAAGCGATAGTTTAGGCTTACGGAGAAAGTAAAGTTTCCAAGCCGAGTGGGTTTAAGCAATACTGCTGCCCCCTCGGTTTCTTTTTGCTAGTATTGTGAATTTGAGAATTACGGGGAAGTGCGGTTGTCGGTGCGGCCAGTGCGGATTACGAGGGGGCCAACCAGAGCGGTGGATCACTTTCTCACCAGTAAGAAAACTGAATATTGAAAAAGAAGAATTAGTAACGGCTTATTCAAGCGTATTATTGTACTAAGTCCGTGCATTCTAGTCAGGTTGGGTATTGGGAGGTATGAACAAACCCTTGTCCCTAGCTCCCAATCCCTGACCCTTGAATGCCCGGCAGGAGATAAAAATGAAACCAGAATCAAAGAAATATACAGCATTAGTGCACGACAAAGAGATCATTATTGAAACCGGAACTCTGGCAGAACAGGCAGGCGGAGCAGTGACTGTCCGTTTAGGAGATTCTGTCATGCTCGGGACTGCCACCATGGGTGACGATGCCCGGGATGGGATGGATTTTTTCCCATTGACGGTGAATTATGAAGCCCGGATGTATGCCGGCGGCACCATCCCCGGCGGCTTTTTCCGGCGGGAAGGACGCCCCGGAGAAGATGCAACCCTGACAGCTCGCTTGATTGACCGTCCCCTTAGACCCCTTTTCCCAAAGGATTTAAGGAACACGGTTCAATTAATCCTGTATGCCCTCTCAGCAGATGGCAAACAGCCCATGGATATCATTGGTTTGATCGCAGCATCTGCCTCACTGGTCATTTCCGATATCCCCTGGGATGGACCGATCGGAGCCATCCGTGTGGGAAGGATCGATGGAGAATTCATCGCTTATCCGACCTTTGAAGAGATAAAAGAATCTGATCTGGATCTGATCATGGCCGGCAGCCGGGATGCAATCCTGACTGTTGAAAGCAATTCGAAAGAAGTATCAGAAGAGGTTATCCTGGCAGCCTTGGAATGGGGACAGGAAGCCATTCAACCGCTGATTGATGTCCAGGAACAAATGATCAAGGAGCTTGGTAAAACCAAAAAAGAATACCAATCCTTTAAAATCAGTGATGATTTAAAGGCAGAAGTCCGCTCCAAGGCGTATGACCCGATCACTGACATTCTGGCGAAAGAATATGAAAAAGTGGAATTCAGGCAGGCATTAGATGCACTGCGTGAGAATATTCTGGAAGAATTAACTGCAGATGATGCAGCTCTGCCAGGGGATGTGAAAGAAGCTTTTGAAGCTGCCTTAAAAGAAGCAATCAGAACCCGTGTTCTGGATACAGGAAAACGGGCTGATGGCAGGGATCTGACAAAGGTTCGTGATATCTGGTGTGATGTTGATACCAGTCCCCGGGCACACGGTTCCGGTATATTCACCCGGGGTCAAACCCAGGTGATGACTTTTACTACCCTCGGTACACCGCGAGATGCCCAGATGGTTGACGACCTTTCTCCCCAGGACTCCAAACGGTATATGCATCATTACAACTTCCCTCCCTTCTGTGTGGGAGAAGTCCGTTTCCTGAGAGGAACTTCACGACGCGAAGTCGGGCATGGTGCCCTGGCTGAGCGGGCGCTGCTGCCCGTTATTCCTTCCGAGGAAGATTTCCCATACACGCTGCGGCTGGTTTCCGAGGTGCTGTCCTCTAATGGATCCTCCTCTATGGCTTCTGTGTGTGGATCAACATTATCCTTGATGGATACCGGAGTGCCGATCAAAGCACCTGTGGCCGGAGTGGCGATGGGTCTGGTTATGGCAGGCGACCGTTATGCCGTTCTGACAGATATTCAGGGATTGGAAGATCATATCGGTGATATGGACTTCAAGGTTGCTGGAACTGAAGAAGGTATTACTGCTCTGCAGATGGACATTAAACTGAAAGGAATATCCCCCAAGGTGATGTCAGAAGCGATGGCACAGGCAAAGGTAGCCCGGTCATTCATTATGGGCGAGATGCTAAAGACGATTTCAGAAACCAGATCTGACCTGAAAAACCATGTTCCCCGCATCCAGGCGATCCGGGTTCCCGTGGATAAAATTGGAGCGATCATTGGCCCAGGCGGAAAAACCATCCGCGATATTCAAGAAACGACAGGCGCCAGAATTGATATCAATGATGAAGGAATCGTGTTTATCTCTTCAGATGATGGTGAAAGCGCCCGGATGGCTAAAGAGCGCATTGAAGGACTTACTGCAACCCCGGAAATTGGCCGTATTTATACTGGTCGAATTGTCGGCATCAAGACTTTCGGCGCATTTGTTCAAATACTGCCCGGCATTGACGGGTTAGTGCATATCTCCCAGCTGGATTCCAGTCACGTAAAGAACGTGGAGGATGTAGTTTCGTTTGGTGATGAAATCACTGTGATGGTGACGGAAATCAGCAGGGACGGCAAAATCCGTCTTTCCAGGCAAGCAGTTCTGGAAGGCTGGTCACTGGAAGAAGCTCAGCAGGCAGACCGGAAGAAGTAAACAGAAAATTTTGCTGAAATGGAAGATCCGGTGGAAGTACCGCCGGATCTTTTTTATTTTCAGCTGAAAAGAATTCTTCTCTTTGCTTAAGAATATGGGTTTGCTGGCACTCGGTAATAAATAGCAGTCATTCTGGAAGGAATTGAATGCCGGGATAGAGACTTTGTATTATATATTTATTAAAAAGAACCGCTTTGCTTTTATGAATCCCATATTTTGTTTTAAATTTGGTAAAATTGGTGAGTGAAATTGTAGTTCTATTACTTTGAGAATAAGGAGTTGAGAGCATGAGCAAGAAAGAATTAGGAATAAAACCTTTGGGCGTACGAGTTGTGATTCAACCTGTCGAGGAAGAAAGCAGAACTGACAGCGGATTATACATTCCGGATACCGCAAAAGAAAAACCGCAATCTGGTATTGTCGTTGCTGTTGGTGAAGGCAGCAAGAAAATACCTATCACTGTCGCAGTTGGCGAGAAAGTCCTTTTCCCGAAATATACCGGCACTGAAATCAAACTAGGAAGTGATGACTATATCATCATGGACTTTGATAAAGTTCTGGCAGTCTTAAAGTAGATCGTTAAATGACTGAATCTTCACAGAATGTCCTTCAATGTCTAATTATCGGCTCCGGACCGGCTGGTTTATCCGCAGCTTTATACGCTGCCAGGGCAAACTTAAACCCGATAGTCCTCTCCGGTATGGATTTGGGAGGACAGGTATCAAAAACTGACGCGGTAGACAATTACCCTGGTTTTCCAGAAGGAATTGATGGACCAGAATTGGTTTCCTTGTTTCAAAAGCAAGCGGAGCGTTTTGGTGCTGAAATCGTGTTTGACTCTGTTACCGAGGTAAACCTCTCAATGCGGCCATTTAAAGTTACGACTTATGGCGGAGAATATCTGGCAGAATCCCTGATCGTCACAACCGGCGCTTCAGTCCGGGAACTCGGTGTTCCTGGAGAGACTGAATTTACAGGACGAGGTGTTTCCTACTGTGCTACCTGTGATGGTCATTTCTTCCAGGAAAAAGACCTGATTGTGGTAGGCGGAGGGGACAGCGCATTAAAGGAAGGCATTTTCCTTACCCGGTTTGCCAAATCGGTGACAATAGTTCACCGGAGAGATGAACTCCGGGGAGGCGTTTACCTGGCAAATAAAGCCAAAGAGAATCCAAAGATCAATTTTATCTGGGACACTGTTGTGACAGAAATCATTGGGGATGGAACGGTAAATTCTGTCCGGTTAAAGAATAAAAAAACCGGTGAGGAAGAAGTCAGATCAATGGATGGCGTGTTTATATTCATCGGCCATATTCCAAACACTGACCTGTTTAAGGGTCAGTTGGAAATGGATGAAAATAAATACCTGGTAGTAGATAAGCATATGCATACCAGTTTGCCCGGCGTATTTGCTGCCGGAGAAGTTGGCGATCCCCATTTTCAGCAGGTAGTAATATCTGCCGGGATGGGAGCCGCCGCAGCCATGGAAGTGGTTGAGTTTTTGGAAGAAGAGAGTTAAGGTAATAAGGATTACGCATCCTTGTGTTTAACACAAAAAGATCCCGGAGTTTTAGAAACTCCGGGATCTTACTTTTAACTTCGGGATCTTTAATTTATCAGTTAAGCTTCCTCTGCTTCTCTCATTGCATTAAACGCCGCAATGCTGACTTCGATGATTTCCAGTGAAGGTTCATTAGTAGTCAGGCGCTGCAAGGCGAGATTGGGTTTTAGCAGCCACTTAATAACAGGGTGATGCTGGTTTTCCGCGGTCCAGCGCAGATATTCATATGCCACACCGGCGAGCAGCGGAAGCAGCAGAATCCGGCTGACCAGACGCCAGAACAATGTCATGGGTCCCAGGGCAGTAAACAGCAAAACGGAAAAAAGCACTACGATCAGCAAAAATGCCGTCCCGCAGCGGGGATGTTCCCGGCTGAAAGTTTGTACTTTCTCCGGGGCCAGTTCAACGCCAGCCTCGTAAGTGTTGATCACTTTATGTTCTGCGCCGTGATAAGAAAACACCCGTTTGATGTCCTCCATCTGTCCGATTCCCCACATATACAAGATTAAGAACGCCAGGCGAACCAAACCTTCCAGCAGGTTCCCCATCCAGGCATTCCACTCCCAAAAACGCTCGACAGCTTGTCCCAGACCGGCTGGGATCAAAAAGAAGACCACAATCGCGATTGACATGGAGAGAGCAAAGGTCAAAAACAGCGCAGGCCCTTCAATCTTTTCGTCTTCGCCAGTTTGAATGTTTGCCGAGATGGTTAGCGCTTTCATACCCAGGATAAGCGCGTCATAAAGACCGATCAATCCGCGCAAGAAAGGTATTTGCATGATCCGGCTTTGATAGATTTTGTTTAATTCTTCCTTGTGGATGATGATTTCCCCATCAGGGGCTCGCATGGCGATAGCCGCTGCTTTTTTGCCTCGCATCATCACGCCTTCAATAACTGCCTGACCACCATAGTTAGGCAGTTTGGTGGTTTGTTCTTTTTGTTTATTCATAACTTATAAATTGAAGAAGAAGTGAATCAGGGCCTCAATCCCTTTGTAGAATGTGGGTAAGTGGATTTTTTCATTGGGTCCGTGAATATTGTCACTGGGAAGACCGAAACCGATATTTATCGAATCCACCCCCAGGGCTTGCTGGATATGAACCACAACTGGTACACTTCCGCCTGTCCGTTTAAACATAGGACGTACACCCCAGGCCGCTTCAGCTGCATTTACATAGGCTTCAATCCATTTGGATTTCCGGTCGCTCTGGGAGGGAAAATCCCCCGCTAACTTATCGAGCTGCCAGGTGACGGTATCAGGAGCGTTTTCCACCAGGTATGATTTAAATTGTTCATAAACTTCAGCAGGATCCTGGTCAGCCACCAGCCGGGTTGAAACTTTAGCCATTGCGTAGGCAGGTAAAACAGTCTTTTGCCCTTCGCCAATGAAACCAGAATACAATCCATTAATCTCCAGGGTGGGCCTGGCACCCGCCCTTTCCACGGCAGTGTATCCTTCCTCTCCCCACAGCTTGGGAACTCCTGCTTGGTCAGAATAAAACTTATCTACCATAGGCAGGCGGCTGAGCTCGTCCCTTTCCTCTGCTTCAAGCGGAATCACTTTATCGTAAAAGCCTTTTAATGTAACGCGCCCCTGGTCATCATGTAAACCAGACAAAAGGTCGGTCATCACCTGGGCGGGGTTATGGATAACACCTCCATATGTCCCCGAATGCAAATCCTGTTTGGGACCCTGGACCCGGAGTTCAAAGTATGCGATTCCTCGCAGGGCGTAGGTGATGGTTGGAAGATCCGGCCCGAGCATTCCGGTATCCGGGTTAAGGAAAAAGTCACATGCCAGTAGATCTTTATTTTCTTTGATGAATCCTTCCAGGTGGGATCCGCCGATTTCTTCTTCTCCCTCAATCAGGAACTTGATATTTATTGGTAGATCTCCGGTTTGCATGATGGCTTCCACTGCACTGAAGCAGGCAACGACTTGACCCTTCATGTCCGAAGAACCGCGGGCGAAAAGATTTTCTCCTGCTTCTGTTGGTGTAAATGGATCCGTGTTCCATTCCCCGATTGGATCTTCCGGCTGGACATCATAATGACCGTAAATTAATGCTGTTGGTTTATCTTCACCTGCCTTAAGATTTTCACCATATACAATGGGGTGGCGGGGTGTAGGAAAAATTTCAACACGGGTCATGCCAAGATCGTACAATTCCTTCTCCAGCCACTTGGCAGCGTTCTGGATATCTTCTTTACGCTCTGGATCAGTGGAGACTGAGGGGATGGCAATGATCTCTTTCATTTTCCCCAGGTTTTCCTGGCTGTGATCCTGGGAATACTTCAAAGCTGCATTTAGATGTTCTGTCATGGGGTAAAACCTCCACAAATATTAATCAATTCAATTTTTCACTGGAATGATTTTACCGCAGGTCTGCACTTGTGTGAACTGAACTGCAGAGGAAATGAATACCAGAAAAACAGAATTTCATCTGCCAGGATATAAAGAGTATTATTTTCCGATGATAATTTCATTCTCTCAGGTATAATAATTTGCGCTCTTTTATGATGGACTTGGTTGATGATAAATACCATCTAAAGAGGCTTTGAAGCAGGATTCAGGGGAAATAAATAACTAAATAGATCATTACCGGGCAGACATCAGGAAAAATTATTCATTTATCATGAGGTCAATTATGAGTTTATTTCAGGAGTATATACAGCCCGACACGATTGAAGAGGCTGTGGAAAGCCTTAGGGATGCCCCAGGATCTGTCGCGGTAATCGCCGGGGGGACAGATTTGCTGCTTGATATTCGGCAGGGCAGGCATCAGGCGGTGGATCGGGTGGTGGATATTTCCGGTATCTCTGAAATGCAAGAAGTTGTCCTGGAGGAAAATTTTGTTTACCTGGGCGCCGGGGTTACTCACAAACAGATTATCAGCAACTCACTTCTAGCTGAACACGCTCAATGTGTCGTGGAGGGCTGCGGTTTGATCGGCGGTCCCCAGGTTAGAAATGTTGCTACTATTGGAGGTAATGTTTCCCACGCCTTGCCGGCAGGAGATGGAACTATTTCATTGCTGGCCCTGGATACTGAAGTCCGCATCGCGTCAACGGATGGAGTCAGATGGCGGCCACTCATAGAAATATTTGCCGGACCTGGAAAGGTAACGTTTGACCGGAAAAATGAACTGATCGTTGGGTTCCGGTTCCCTGCCAGGGGACCCCGGGAAGGGTCTGCCTTTGATCGGGTGATGCGCCCTCAGGGAGTAGCAATCGCGATCCTGAACATGGCCGGGTGGGTGAAATTGGATGAAAAAGGGGATATTGAAGATGTCCGCCTGGCATGCGGTCCGGCAGGACCAAAACCATTTCGAGCGCGGAAAACTGAAGAGTTTATCAAAGGAAAATCCTGGGATGAGGCGTCTTACCAGGAAGCTTGCCGGATTCTGGCCGATGAAGTCAGCTTAAGGACCAGCGCTCACAGAGCTACGAAAGAATACCGCCATAAACTGCTCCCGGTGTTGCTCCAGAAAGTCCTGGACAGCGCTGTTGAGAGAGCTAAACTTTAACTGGTTGAGATGGAGTGAAGAAATGAAATCCTTGACATTTTGGGTTAATGACAAAAAACAAACGCTTGAGGTTGAAGCTGGAGAAATGCTGGCAGATGTCTTGCGTTACCGCCTGGGATTAACGGGCACAAAAATCAGCTGTGGGGAATCGGAATGTGGTGTTTGCACTGTCCTGGTTGAGGGGGAGCCGGTATTATCCTGTAATTATCCCGCCCTTAAGGCTGCCGGAAAACACGTTACCACAATTGAAGGTTTAGCTCAGGGGGAGAAGCTGCATCCTCTGCAGGAAGCCTTTATCAAAAATGGCGCAGTACAATGCGGTTTTTGCACTCCCGGACAGATCATAACGGCAGCGGCTTTATTGAGCTCAAAGGCGGATCCGACTGACCAGGATATTGAATATGCATTGAATGATACACTTTGCCGCTGTGGGACCTATCCCGCAATTGTGAATGCCATTCATGCTGCTTCAGACAAGATTAATCATAACAAACCAATAGAATTTCCCACTTATGATTTTGTTGGTGGGCTTGAAGTTGTAGGGCAGGTAGTCGCTCGTCCGGAAGCCCGGCAAAAAGTCACAGGTGCAGCAGTATACACCGATGATATTACCTTTCCAGATATGTTGTTTGGCGCAACGCTGCGAGCCGGGATTCCCCATGGCAGATTAATAAAGCTGGATAGTTCCAAAGCAAAAAAACTCCCTGGCATCCGGGCTGTGTTCACTGCAGCGGATATTCCCGGACGAGTTAACCACGGGTTGATTATTCAAGATTGGCCGGCTTTGGTGGGAGTAGGGGAAAAGGTACGCTACGTGGGTGATGCAGTTGCTATTGTTGCGGCGGATACCCCTGAGATAGCTCAAAAAGCCCTGGCATTAATCGATGTGGAATATGAGCCGTTACCCGTAGTTACTGACCCGGTTGAGGCAAAAGCGGAGGATGCTCCCCTGGTTCATGAAGAGGGCAATCTGCTTAAACATATCAAGGTAAACAGGGGAGATATAACCCTGGGATTTGAGCAAGCGGAAATCATTTTTGAAGACACCTACTATACTCCCGCCTACGAACATGCGTTTATGGAACCGGAATGCAGCATTGCCCGGCCCGTTGATAATGGGGGGGTTGAAATTTATGTTGGATCGCAAATTGCCTATGCTGACCGGGACCAGGTTGCAGCTGCCCTGGGTCTTCCCCAGGAGAAAGTTCGTGTGCGAGGGCCCCTGGTTGGAGGTGGATTTGGAGGAAAAGAAGACATCGCAGGCCAAATCCATGCAGCGCTGCTGGCGCAGGCAACTGGAAAACCTGTCAAGGTCCTCTACGACCGTCAAGAGAGCATGCTGGTTCACCCGAAGCGCCATGCTACTCAAATCAGAGTCAAGCTGGGACTTAAGCGGGATGGGACACTCACAGCTGCTCAGACTGAACTCTATGGGGACACTGGTGCTTATGCGTCTCTGGGCGCAAAGGTGATGGGAAGGGCAACTACGCACTCAACTGGCCCGTATATTGTTCCTAATGTGAAAATTGATTGTTATGCCATGTATACCAATAATCCTCCTTCCGGCGCGTTCCGGGGATTTGGCGCCTTTCAGGCGGCATTTGCTATAGAATGCTTGATGGATAAAGTTGCTGAGGAATTGAAGCTTGATCCGGTTGAATTAAGGAGGATGAATGCTCTCCGGAAGGGATCGATCACCAATACTGGACAGCACCTGACGGAAAGTGTCGGACTGCTGGAATGTATTAATCAAACCCAGGCAGAAATGCTGAAGTTCACGGGTGGAGAGGACCCTTTCCTTTCCCGGGAAGTGAATGGAGAACCTGGAAAACGGCGATCCTGGGGATTTGCGGTGACGTTTAAGAATACCGGTTTGGGAGAAGGCGCTCCCGACAACGCAACTGCCGAGATTGAGCTGCTGAAAGATGGATCCGTGGAAATCCGGATTTCATCGGCAGAGATTGGACAGGGATTGGTCACTGTGCTGCAGATGATCACAGCCCAGGAGCTTGGTCTTCCGCTGGATAAGGTGAACGTTTATCTTTCAGATACCGATCTTACACCGGATGGCGGTCCCACAACCGGGTCCAGGCAGACATATATTTCCGGGAATGCTGCCAGATATGCTGCGGGTACCTTGAAAAACGCCATGCTGGATACCCTGGCTGAGAAATTAAACTTATCCCCGGAAGAGATTGGATTTAAGGATGGAGTTATCCAGGCCAATGATCAAAAGCTGTCTTTTGCTGAAGTTGGCGAGTTGTTGAGAGCGGAAGGCAGAAAGACCAGGTTGAAATATGAATATGTGTCTCCTAAAACCACACCTCTTGGAGAAAAAGGTGATAAACATTTCGCTTATTCCTTTGCTGCCCAGGCAATAGAAGTTGAGGTGGATCTTGTGACCGGAGAGGTTCGGGTTGTCCGTGCTGTAGGAGCAACTGATGTCGGGAAAGCAATTAATCCCCTCGGGCTGCAGGGACAGGTAGAAGGTGGTCTGATCATGGGTATTGGGCATGCCTTGACTGAGGAATTCATTGTTGAAAATGGAGAAATCTTCACCGATTCTTTATCCCGCTACCGGATGCCATCTATAAAACATGTCCCGGAAGATATAAAAGTGATCATAGTGGAAGATCCGACGGCGGAAGGTCCTTATGGCGGCAAAGGCGTGGGAGAAATTTCTACCATGCCGGTACCACCTGCAATCGTCAATGCTGTTTATAATGCCTGTGGAATCAGGTTAAACCGGATCCCGATAGACCAGGACTGGCTGGCTCTGGAGATTGAGAAAGCCGCTCGTTAAACCAACGGATTTGTGCCTTCGTGGTACAATAAAATATACATGGATCGGTGGTCGTTGGTGGTTATGGAATGACCCCAATGGCGTCGGGAAGAACCTGACGAAAAGTGCTACCGTCCTTATGAGCTGTTCGCCGATCCCATGAAATATAGAAGCTACCTCTCTCCAATTTTGCACTCTGGGTTATTTATTAATCCATTCACTGTATTAAATTATAAATTCAAAATGACTGTTAATCACAGGATATTTCCCCTGTGATTTTTGTTTTCTGCGGTTTGATTTTGGATTCAGGTTTTTGATTAAAAGGATCATGCAAACATGATGATTGAAATGCCGTATTCATTTCCGGGACGGGTTTTTCGCAGTCCGATGCCATTTGGCCCTTACGACAGGGTTAACGTTTGGCAGTCATACCAGGAAGAAGAGATCAATCTAGTCGTTGTGCTCACCGAATCGCAGGAATACCTGGTGTACTCCCGGAGAGATCTGCCGGATTTTTACCGTTCCCAGGGTTTGGAAGTTCTTCATGTCCCGGTTCCGGATTTTGGAATACCTGATGATCTGGTTTTGTGGGAAAAAGCGCTGGATTCTGTTTCCCAAGCAGGGAAAGCGGGGAAAAATATAGCAGTTCACTGTCTGGCGGGGATAGGGCGCACGGGAATATTTCTAGCCTGCCTGGCAAAAGAAAACCTCGAATTAGATGGAGAGCGAGCAATCCTCTGGGTGCGGGAATCCGTTCGGGGCGCGATGGAAAATGAGGATCAGGAGCAATTTGTCAAGAATTATCAACCGGGCGGGATTGATTAATAACTGAAAAAGATAATATTGGGCAGTTTGGAAGTTATTCTGATTGAGGAGGAATTAAGATGATTATTAAGAATGCAAATCTTATAACCTGGGAAGAAGAGAATCGGATTCTCGAGGGTTCTTCTCTGTTCATCAAGGATGGACTGATTAAAGAAGTGGGTTTGGACCTGGAAAAAAAGCATCCTGAGGAAGAAGTATTTGATGCCCGCGGTCAATACGTAATGCCGGGGAACATCTGTGCTCACACCCATTTTTACGGTGCGTTTGCCCGGGGTATGGGAATTCCCGGTGATGCGCCGAAAGATTTTCCCGAAATTCTGGAAAAATTGTGGTGGCCGCTGGATATGGCGCTGGATGAGGATGGAGTTCGTTATTCCGCATTGGTCTTTGCCGTAGATGCTGTAAAAAATGGGACCACAACCCTGTTTGACCATCATGCATCACCTTCCTTTATCGATGGATCCTTGGATGTTATTGGTGATGTCATTGAAGACGCTGGTTTGCGCGGAGTGTTGTGTTATGAGGTCACGGACCGCAACGGGGAGGAAGGTGCTAAAGCGGGGATAGATGAAAATGTCCGCATGATTAAGAAAGTTGCCGGCAATAACCGGCTGGGTGCTGCTTTTGGCCTCCATGCCAGCTTGACATTAAACGATGAGACACTTGATGCCTGTAGAGCTGCGATCGGTGAGGAAGCTGGTTTTCACATCCACGTCGGTGAGCATCAGGCGGACGAATATGACAGCCTCAAACGAAGCGGATTGCGGGTAGTTGACCGGCTTAAGAAGCATGGGATTTTAGGACCCAAATCCATCGTTGCTCACGGGGTCCATATTGATCAAAGAGAAGCTGTCCAACTTGCTGAATCAGGAACCTGGCTGACTCATCAACCCCGGTCCAATATGAATAACGCAGTTGGCGTTGCTGCCATTGAGGATTTTCTGCGCTTGGGCATAAAGGTTGGAATCGGTACAGATGGTTTCTATCATGCCATGTGGGAAGAATGGAAAACCGCCTATTTCCTGCACAAAGTTCAGCATAAGGATCCCCGCAGGATGAGCGCAATGGATATCATCCAGATGGGGGTTAAAAATAATGCGGCACTGGCTAAGGTCTACTTGCCTGAAACCACCCTGGGTGTGATTACCCCTGGCGCTGCCGCGGATTTGATATTTGTGGATTATCATCCCTACACTCCGCTAAATGCTGGAAACCTGCCTTGGCAGATCATATTCGGATTCCAGGAAGGAATGATCACATCGACCATGGTCGCTGGAAAATTCCTCATGAAGGACAAGGAACTTTTAACTCTGGATGAAGAAAAAATAGCCGCGGAAGCGCAAGCTATAGCACCAGGGATCTGGGAAAGGTATCAATCCTATGCAGGTACTTATTCCTGAACCCCAAAATATTAGAAGAATTGATGATTTTAGAGTATAGAACAGGAGATTGTGAATGACCAACAAACCGACCATAGCAATTCTGGGTGGAACCGGACACGAAGGCGCCGGGCTGGCTCTGCGCTGGGCATCCAATGGGTATGAGGTAATAATCGGATCCCGGAAAGAGGAAAAAGCTTTGAACGCGGCCCGGGAATTGAACCAGATTTTAGGAAAAGAAACTATCCGCGGCATGGAGAATCCAGCCGCTGCCCGGGAAGCTGATATTAATGTGCTCACAGTGGTTGCGACCGCTCACGAAGCAGCTGTAACGGGATTAAAAGATGACCTGCAGGGTAAAATCCTGGTTGATGCCACAGCCCGGATTAAATTTCCAAATCCCAAGCCGCCTGTCCCTCCCGCTGCTGCCCGGATTGCCCAGGATATCCTGGGAGAAGGTGTCCGTGTTGTTGCTGCCTTTCAGAATATTCCAGCCAGCGCATTAAAGAACCTGGAGAAAGAATTGGATAGTGATGTGTTGGTTTGCGCAGATCATCAAGAAGATGCTGATCAGGTGATGGAGTTGATCAGGGGCGCTGGTATGAATGCTTATTATGTAGGTGACCTGGATATCGCGATTACCATTGAAGGATTGACTGCGGTTCTGGTGTATCTGAATAAATATAACGATATTAAACACGCCAGTATAAAAATTGTTGGTGACTGAAGGACCTGAGCATGAACTTTGAGGGAAGATCACCACTAACTCTGACAGCCCTGGAAGGGATACCGTTAATCCGGCAGGGAAATGACCTGGCACAAATTCTGCTTCGTGTGCTGAAGCAGAACAATATTGATCTAAATGATGGAGATGTGTTGGTTGTCGCCCAAAAAGTAATTTCAAAAGCTGAAGGACGAAAGGTTGATCTAAAGACGATAATACCCTCAAAACAGGCAGAAGATCTGGCTGCAGAGACAGGAAAAGATCCCCGGGAAGTGGAGTTGATTCTCCAGGAAAGCACAGAGATTCTGCGTAGCCGTCCAGGATTGATCATTGTTGAACATCACCGGGGGTTTGTTTGTGCCAATGCCGGTATTGATCATTCCAACGTAGCTGCTGAAGGGGACCGGGATACTGTCCTGCTGCTGCCGGAAAATCCTGACAAATCTGCTCAAGAGCTTCGCCAGAAGATTGAAAAAGCGGAAAATGTCCAGATCGGTGTTGTGATTAATGATTCACATGGAAGGGCCTGGAGGAATGGAACGGTTGGGATCTCGATCGGATTTTCCGGAGTGCCCGGTATTGTTGATTTGAGAGGTAAACCGGACTTGTTTGATTATCAGCTGCGGATTACTCTGATTGCAGCTGTTGATGAATTGGCAGCGGCTGCTTCATTGTTGATGGGACAAGCTGATGAAGGACTCCCTGTTGTGCATGTCCGGGGTTTTCCTTATCCGCTGCGGGAAGGCTCCTTCCAGGAACTTCCGCGGGAAGGTTCCAGGGATTTGTTCCGCTGAGAATTGGTGAATGGAAATTTTCTCTCTCAACGGCCCAGGCTGGAGTTTATTTGTATCTAATAAAATGAAATTGGTTCGATGGAGAAAAGCAGGTGTTTAGTTCATGAATATAGTTGCCCTGGCAGGCGGTGTAGGTGGAGCAAAGTTAGCTGATGGATTAGCCCGGTTAAACCCGCCTCCTGCTTTAACTGTCATAGTTAATACAGGAGATGATTTTAACCTGTTTGGGCTGCATATCAGTCCTGATCTGGATACCGTATGTTACAACCTGGCTGGTATGGAGCAGCGCAACACCGGTTGGGGCCGAGCCGATGAGGGTTGGGATGTTTATCAGGAAATTCAAAAGCTGGGAGGGCCAGATTGGTTTCGATTGGGTGACAAGGATCTGGCAACCCATTTGGAACGTACACGAAGGCTGGGTTCTGGAGAACCTTTAAGTAAGATCACAGCGGATTTCTGTCGGGTTTGGGAGATTGACCCCGCAGTGCTGCCCATGAGTGATGATCCTGTTCCCACCATAGTGCTGACAGATCAGGGTGAACTGGCTTTTCAGGATTATTTCGTGAAATTGAGTTGTGAACCTGCAGTTACGGGATTTCGTTTTCAGGGAGTGGAGAATTCCCAACCGGCTCCGGGAATTTTGCAAGCGATTCAGGAAGCCGATCTGATTGTGATTTGCCCTTCAAATCCCTGGGTAAGCATTGAGCCTATTCTCGCTGTTCCGGGTATCCGGTCAGCGCTTGAGGAGAAGTTGGTTTTGGCAATCTCGCCGATTATTGCCGGAGAAGCGGTTAAAGGCCCGGCTGCAAAAATGTATCTTGAGATGGGTATTATTCCCTCAGCCACCGCCGTTGCAAAACATTACGGAAATCTATTGGACGGATTTATAATTGATAAGCAGGATGAAGGGTTGATGAAAGGGATAATTAATAGGGAAACACATCCACTGAAGGTATTTTGTGCCGACACCTGGATGAAAACCCGAGAGGACCGCGTCCGTTTAGCTGGCGAGGTATTGGATTTTGGACAGCAGATAATTGAGGAGGTATAAGAATGTCTTTATGGGCAATAATCCCTGTCAAGCCTCTGCGCAGGGGGAAATCGCGATTAGCGAAGGTAATATCTGCTGATGAAAGGGCAGATTTAAATCAATATTTATTGGAACATACTATCCAGGTATTAAAGAAGATAGATGAAATTGAACACATCCTGGTGATCAGCAGGGATAAAGAAGCCCTGGCGTTAGCCCGTGATTTAGGTGCGAGAACAGTTCAGGAGTATGGCAGTCCGGGTTTGAATACAGCACTTTCCCGCGCTGTAGAAGTAGCAAGGTCGTATGGAACCTGTGGAATACTGGTCATACCGGCAGATTTACCCCGGTTAGCAGCTGAGGATGTTAAAGCGATCCTGGCGCACAGGAACGATCCGCCAGTAGTTGTAATCGCACCAGACCGTAAAAAACAAGGTACCAATGCCTTGTTTGTCTGTCCCCCCGGTTTGATTGATTTTGAGTATGGGGAAGGATCTTTTGACAAGCATAGACAGGGCGCCATTGACGCAGGAGCGCGACTTGAGATCTGCAAACTATCCTCGTTGGAACTGGATTTGGATGAGCCGGAAGATTTAGTGTTGATGGAAACTGAATTAAGATTGGATGAACAATAAGAAATTTATTATTAGACTTTTGGAGGCTAGACATGAATGGAAAAGTTGCTTTATATTTACAGGATGCTCATGATCTGAGAGATGGGCTGGAATATGTACGCTATGCTGAAGAGAAAGGTTTTGACGCTGTTTGGCAGGCGGAATCCCGTTTGGTGAGAGATGCTATTGTACCCATGGCGGCTTACGCAGCTGTAACTGAAAAGATTAAAATCGGGTCTGGTGTGATCAATAACTGGACCAGAAATATCGGTTTGCTGGCATCCACTTTTCTTACCCTTGACGATCTAGCTCCTGACCGCATGATCTGCGGAATTGGTGCCTGGTGGGATCCGCTGGCAGAAAATGTGGGTATCAACCGCAGGAAACCGCTGACAGCGATGAGGGAGACTGTGGAGGTCATGCGGCGATTGCTTAACATGGAAAACGTCACTTTTGACGGAGAATTTATCCATGTTAAAGAAATCGAACTGGATGTTGTCCATGGACGGACCGAACCCCGCAATGTGCCGATTATGATTGGCGCCACTGGACCGAAAATGCTGCAGTTGGCCGGGGAAATTTGTGACGGCGTTGTGATGAATTATTGTGTGCCAGTTGAGTATAATAAAATGGCATTAGATAATATTGAGATCGGCGCAAAGCGTGTGGGAAAAACCCTGGATGATATTGACCGGCCGCAGTTGGTCGTGTGTTCAGTAGCAGAGAATCATGAGGAAGCAATGGATTCCAGTCGACAATTATTAACACAATACCTTGCGCAGCAGCCGCATATTGCTATAGCCTCAGGTGTTTCCAATGATGTTGTAGCTGAGATTCAATCGATTTTAGGCTGGCCTGCCACCCATGAACAAATCCAGGCTGCAAAACACCTGGTTACAGATGATCTTATTCATCGCATAACAGCATCCGGAACACCGGAAGAGGCAAAGACCAAAGTTAACCAGTATATCGAAGCTGGATGCACCACACCCATTCTCTATGATGTTGGTGGCGATCCAAAATTATTAATTGATACTTTCGGAACCAAGTAATAAAAATGCGTCACAGTCCTGGAAAGAGAGCTGCCATAGATTTTTTGCTTTCATTCCAGGGCTCCAAACGTGAGGAAAAGCAATCATGATCATTGAATACCACCGCCCAAAAACTATTGAGGAAACGATCTCATTATTATCCAGAGAAGATCCCTGCACGGTAGTCTTAGGGGGTGGGTTATACCTGAATGAGAAAGAGAAAACCCAGATTGCAGTTGTTGATATTCAAAGTTTAGGCTTGGATACGATTGAAACAAAAGGAAATAAGCATATCCTGGGAGCCGGGATAAAACTGCAGCAGCTAATCGATTTTGATCAGCTGCCTTCAGCCCTGATCAGCAGTGTAAAACATCAGGAAACGTATAACCGAAGACAGGCAGCTACCCTGGCAGGAACTGCAATCACTGCTGATGGTCGTTCTCCAATCCCCGCCGTATTATTGGCCTTGGATGCAGAGTTAGAGATAGTTGGGAAAAACAAACAAAGCGAAATGATCCACCTGGGAGATTTTCTTCCTTTCCGGGAAAAGAAGCTGGAGGGTAATCTGGTCATAAAGATTTTCATTCCATCTAATACAAAAACAGCCTATCATTATGCCGCGCGATCACCAGCCGACAGGCCCATTATTGCAGCTGCGGTTTCTCAATGGCCTTCAGGCAGAACAAGAGTTGTCCTGGCCGGGTATGGCGATCAACCAGTCATGGTGCTGGATGGCCCGGACGCGGGAGGGGCTGAAATAGCCGCGAGGGATGCGTACAGTGAGGCTGGTGACCAATGGGCGAGTGCTGAATATCGGGCGGATGCAGCAGCTGTTCTTGTCCGCCGGTCCCTCAATCAAATTGCTGAGAATAACTAAGGTATAGATGATGATGTTGAATCTTGAACTTAATATAAATAAAGAGACTTATCAAGTAAGCGCTTATCCCGGAGAACGCCTTTTCACCATTCTGAGAAGATTGGGATTCAGCAGTGTGAAATTTGGTGATGAACATGGGAAATCAGGTTCAGATACGGTCTTAATGGACGGGAAACCGGTGAATTCCTACCTGCTGTTAGCGGCTCAGGCAGAGGGACATGAAATAGAAACAATTGAGATGATGGGTGAGCATCCTCACCAGGGTTGGAAAGAAACCCGCGGACTTCATATACTGCAGCAGGAGTTTGTAAAAACCGGGGCGATCCAGTGTGGATACTGTACACCCGCGCAGATCCTGGCTGCAAAAGAGTTGTTATCCCGGGAACCAGATCCAACTGAGGAACAGGTCAGGGATGCAATTTCCGGTGTTCTGTGCCGCTGTACAGGGTATAAAAAACCAGTGGAGGCGGTGCTCAGAGCAGCCGCGAGATTACGCGGGGTTGAGGTTCCTCCGATTGAGGATCCCATCGAAGTTCCGCCAGAATGGATCAATAGCCCATTTGATGATTCCATTCCTCAGGAAAAAACCGTTCAGTCTATTGATGGCACAACCTTAACGGCTGAAAAAGTGATTACTACACTTAAAGTGAGCACCAAACCGGAGGATTGGCAGCAGGTTGGAAAACCTAAAGTGAAAGTTGACGCAGTGAAACTGGTTCAGGGTAAACCCGCCTTTGTTGCCGATTTCGAGCATCGAGATATGTTGTATGCCAAGGTTCTCTTCAGCCCCCACGCTCATGCCCTAATCAAGTCTATCAGGACCGAGAAGGCATTGGAGATCCCCGGAGTAGCTGCAGTTCTTACTCACAAGGATCTGCCGAGGGTCATATACTCAACTGCCGGGCAGTCGGATCCAATTCCAGGTCCGCTAGATTGTTTTTCTCTTGACAATAAAGTCCGATTTGTGGGGGACAGGGTAGCTTTTGTCGCCGCAGAATCTGAGGAAATAGCGGAAAGAGCAACTAAAGAAATTGAAGTTGAATATGAATTATTGGACCCAATCTTTGATTCCCGGGACTCGATGAAACCAGGAGCGCCGGTAATTCACGACGAAAAGGAATATGTTAACTTTGCTGATTCCGATCCTGAAAGAAACCTGGCTGCCGAAATCAGGATTGATATTGGCGATTTGGAGCAGGGGTTTAAAGATGCTGATCATATCTTCGAAGCAGAATATGAAGTCCCCAAGGTGCAGCCAGCACATATTGAACCGCACGCTGTGGTTACCTATTGGGATGAAGATGACCGTTTGGTGATTCGAACCAGCACCCAGGTTCCATTCCATGTGCGGAGGATGATCGCACCGGTTATCGGGCTGCCTGTAAAACGCATCCGGGTTATTAAACCCCGGGTTGGCGGCGCATTTGGTGGAAAACAGGAATTGCTGATTGAGGATGTTGCTGCCCATTTAACCATAGCTACTGGACGACCGGTTCAGTTTGTCTACACCCGGGAGGAAGAATTCATCGCTTCCCGGTCCCGCCACCCGATGCGTATCCGGATGAAAACAGGGGTTAAGAAAGATGGCACGATGACAGCTAATGAGATGTATGCGTTGAGTGACACGGGCGCAAACGGCGCTCATGCGCTAACGGTTACCGGGAATACCGGGCATAAGGCAATGGCGCTTTACGTAGGGAGTGGTCCTTACCGGGAATCCCCAAATATCCGTTTTTACGCCGACATCGTGTATACCAATACGCCTCCCTCTGGCGCGTACCGTGGTTATGGTGTTCCGCAGGGTTACTGGCCGCTGGAACGGCATATGGAAAAAATTGCTCATGCCCTTGATCTTGATCCCCTTGAGTTCAGGATGAAAAATGCACTCCGAGCAGGGGAAATTCATCCTTTCAGTGTCGCCTGGAGTGAAGGCAGGGACCCGGTACCGGAAATTATTCAGACTAATGGGTTAGAGGAATGTGTTTCACGGGGAAAGGCAGCGATTGGTTGGGAACAGAAACTGTCTGACAAAAATTGGCAAGATGTTCCCGGGGCACCATATTTGAAACGCGGTTTGGGCGCAGCCCTTGTAATGCAGGGTACGGCCATTCCATACCTGGATATGGGCGGTGCAAGTTTGAAATTAAATGATGATGGATCATTTAACTTACTCATTGGTGCGACAGACCTGGGAACTGGGTCTGATACAGTTCTGGCTCAAATGGCGGCGGAAGTTCTAGGAGTCCCTCTGGATGACATAATCGTTTATTCTTCAGATACTGACTTTACTCCTTTTGATAAGGGAGCGTATGCTTCCAGTACAACCTATATATCGGGCGCTGCTGTCGTAGATGCTGCCAATAAGGTTGCAGATAGCATGAGGGATCGGGCAGTTCTTATCTTAAAATCCAGGGCAGGGGAAGTAGATTTTAATCCAGATGAAATTGAATTGTCCAATAGCTGTGCGATAGCGCCAAATGGACAGGCAGTTTCCCTGGAAGAAATCGCTCTGCACTCCCTGCATCATGCCAACCAGGAGCAAATTATGGCGGTTGGATCGTTTGTGTCCCCTGTATCCCCGCCGCCATTCGCAGCTCAATTTGCTGAAGTAACAGTAGACGTGGAGACCGGTCAAGTAGTAGTTGATCGCTTGGTAATGGCCGTGGATGCTGGTGTAATAGTCAACCCGGTCACTGCTTCCGGGCAGGTCGAAGGGGGTATGACCCAGGCTTTGGGATATGCTGTTTCTGAAGAAATGGTCTATGATGAGCTGGGGGTAGCACGGGAGAAGGATTTCAGAGATTATCATATCTTTGAGGCTCACGAAATGCCGGTTTTGGAGACTCTGTTCATTGAAACCTTTGAACCATCTCATCCATTTGGTGTGAAAGCAGTAGCAGAAATAACTATGGATGGGGTTGCACCTGCTGTTGGAAACGCGGTATTTAACGCTTGCGGAGTTAATGTCGATCAAAATCCGATTACACCAGAGAAGGTCTGGCAGGAATTAACTGGAAAAAAATAGGCAAATGTGCCAGAAAAATCACCTAGGAAGCCCATTTTCCTGGGGTTTTTTATAAGTGGATCATATTTTGTTGAATAAGCGGTATATTCATCAATCTGTTATAATTTAATATTAGTGAATAATCATTAATTATTGCTTTTTGACTTATATTTAGACCAGAAAATGGGTGGGAAATGTCTATGGAGAAGATTACCTATGTGATAGGGCACGTAAACCCTGATACTGATTCCATTGCATCTGCGATTGGATATGCCTGGCTGCTTCGGGAGCGGGATGGTGTGAATGCGGTAGCTGCCAGAGCAGGATCAATAAACCAGCAAACTTCCTGGGTGCTGGACCGTTTAAAATTGGACGCCCCCTATCTGCTGACAGATGTATCTCCCCGTTTTGAATCTGTTACTCAAAAAATAGATACAACCAGCCCGGACAAACCATTAAGAGATGCCTGGGACATTGCAAGTCGAACTGGCGGTGTAGCGGCTATAGTAAATGAGGACGGTACTCCTTACGGTTTGATTACCGGATCAACCTTGTTCTCCTTCATGGCAGAGCTGGTTGGCCCTCATCTGAAACGGCAGGAAATGAGCATTGCTGAATTGCTGGAAATGCCCAGCCTGGAGGCGGCTGATACTGGTGTGCCCCATTTTAAATCCGGAAGCCGGATCCGGGATTCAGTAAATCGGATCTTACGAGAAGAACGCTCCAACTTTTTTGTTGTGGATGATGATGGACAGTACCTGGGACTTTCCCGCCAGAGGGATATCCTGAATCCGCCCCGCGTCCGGGTTGTGCTTGTTGATCATAATGAAAAAGAACAAGCAGTAGGAGCACTGGAAGAGGCTGAATTGTTGGAAATTATTGATCACCACCGGCTTGGCAATCCCTTTACCCGGACAACAATCCGGTTTACAACCGATATTGTGGGCAGCACCAGCACAATCATAGCGGAGCGGATTTTAGAATCCGGTTTGAGCGCCCCGGCAGAAATTGCCGGCATATTGCTTTCAGGAATTTTCTCAGATACTTTGTTCTTTACTTCTCCCACGACAACTGACCGAGATGAGAGAGCAGCAGAGCGATTGGGCCGCTGGGCCTTTGCGGGTACCAGCCCCCTGAAAGGGGAGACCACAAAATCCTTTGCTGAATCAGTGCTTCAAGCTGGTGCCGGTATCTCCACCCGGGATCCGGATGAAATCGTAACCACAGACACCAAAGCCTATTCATCCGGAGGTTTGAATTTTGGAATTGCCCAGGCAGAAGTGACTAATCTGGATCAAGTTAATAAACTTTTGGATGAATTGAAAGAAGCCCTGGAACGCCTGCGGGTAAACAGAGCCTTGGACTTTACGATATTAATGGTGACAGATGTTGTTCAGGGATCAAGCCGATTAATTATTAACAAGCCACCGCCAAATTTAGATGATTTGCCATATCCAGCCAGTCCGGATGGGACCCGTTTTGCAAAAGGGGTTGTTTCCAGGAAAAAACAGCTCTTGCCGGTAATCTTAAGTTTGTTGGAAACCTGATCCAGATGAACGGGATTTCCTATGAATGAAGTACTTGCTTCTTTAGCAGAGATAGCCCGGAGGGGAACTACAGGCGCCCTTTGTACAGTTATTAGAACCAAAGGGTCCACTCCGAGAAAAGAAGGCAGCAAGATGCTGGTTTATCCCGATGGAAAAATCGTCGGATCAATCGGTGGAGGTGAAGTCGAAGGAAGAGTTATTCAGGAGGCGATTGACGCACTGCAATCCGGGGAGTCAAAGATATTATCGTATGATCTTATCAATTCGGATAAAGGCGATCCGGGTATTTGTGGAGGGGCCTTGGAGATTTTTATTGATCCGCTGGAACAGCCTGAGGATATCGTGGTTGTGGGTGGTGGACACGTCGGTCGGGCAGTTGTTCACTTAGCGAAGTGGATGGGTTTCCGGGTGACCCTCTCCGATGACAGGAAAGAGTTTTGCTCAGCTGAATATGTGCCTGAAGCAGACGATTATATCCACTGTAAGCTTGAGGATTTACCCTCAAGTTATGTTTTTTCTGAACAAACAACAGTCGTATTAGCTACCCGGAATAACAAGGTAGACATCACCGGGCTTCCGGAAATCCTGGCTGAGACAACAGCGTATATTGGAGTTATCAGCTCTCAAAGACGGTGGAAGTTAACCAAGAAGCAATTAATTGATTCTGGTATTGATAAAGACAAGCTAAACCGGATTCATGCCCCGATAGGCCTGGACATTCAAGCAGATACGCCGGAAGAGATTGCATTGAGTATAATGGCTGAAATTTTACAGGCGAAGCGCGGAGGAACAGGAGTTTCCCTTTCCACCAAAAAATAACCGGGTTTGATCAAGAACACGTCGGAGAATTTATTTATGTGGCAAGAGTACGTCAACGCAATTTCAACTGAACAGGTGCTCAATATTCTGGCTGATGAAAAAAAACAAGCCCGGATCATTGCTGGGGGCACTGATTTAGTCCTGGAAATGCGTCAGGGAAACCATCAAGAAATCCAGACGCTGATTGATATCTCGCGAATAAAAGGGTACAGCAATATTACCCTCGATCCGGAAGATCGTATTCATCTGGGACCAGCAGTTACCCACAATCAATGTGTTGCTTCTGAGCTAATTCGCAACCATGCGCTGCCTCTTGCTTTGGCTTCCTGGGAAGTTGGAGCACCCCAGATTCGGAATATAGGAACTGTAGTTGGCAACCTTGTGACTGCATCACCGGCAAATGATACCATTGTGCCCTTGATCGCCCTGGACGCTGAACTGGTTCTACAGTCCCTGGAAGGTCAGCGGGTTGTATCTTTGAAGGATTTTTATACCGGAGTAAGAAAACACGTATTAAGATCCGATGAAATTATCCGGGAAGTGATCTTTCCAAAAATGAGTCCTGATCAACGAGGAATTTATCTCAAACTTGGACTTCGAAAAGCCCAGGCTATCTCCCTGGTAAACATGGCAGTTATACTTTCCATGGATGGTGACCTGGTCAGTGACGCTCGGATCACCCTCGGCGCAGTTGCGCCTACCATAATCCATGCAGAGAAAGCAGAAGAATATTTGATAGGTGAGAAGCTATCCATTGATACTATTGACGAAGCTGCAAAACTTGCCATGGATGCAGCCAGCCCCATCGATGATATCCGGGGATCTGCTGCTTACCGGCGGGAGATCACCCGTGTCCTTGTGAAGAGAGGCTTGACTGCGTTGTTAAAGGGAGAGCAGGCTGGCCGGCTGCCTGAAAACCCTGTCCTGTTGTGGGGTAAAGCTAGTGAAACTGACTTGTCTGTTCTAGGAAGCAATCCACTTATTGCGGGGAAAGCCCCGATCATCACTCAAATCAACGGAAAAGAATATACTTTTGAAAAAGGGCATGAAACAACCTTAGTTCACCTGCTAAGAGATTATGCCGGTCTGACAGGGTCAAAGGTTGGCTGTGAAGAGGGAGAATGCGGTGCCTGCACTGTCTTCCTGGATGGAAAAGCAGTCATGTCCTGTTTAGTTCCTGCGCCGAGAGCACATCAAGCCCAAATTATCACGGTTGAAGGATTAGCTGATGAAGACCATCTTCATCCGGTTCAGGAAGCTTTCATCGAAGAAGGTGCAGTTCAGTGCGGATATTGTACGCCGGGGTTCATCATGTCTGCCGCCAAACTATTGGAAGAAAATTCTCAACCATCCCAAGCTCAAATCCACACTGCGATCTCTGGAAATTTGTGCCGCTGTACTGGTTATTATAAAATTGTTAGTGCAATTGAAAAAGCTAGTCAAAAAGAAGGTGCTTAAATGGGTCGATATCAGCAGTACCAAAGGGATGTCAAAGACGCAGAAGAAGGGGTCCACCCAATTTGGCGGGGAATTGGGTTTTTATTGATGGGTTTGATCGCGATTATGTCCTATGCCGGGGCAAATTTGCTCGTCGAAGCAAATAAAACCAAGAATTGGGTTAAAGTTCCCTATGAAATTCGGGGAGGCGTGTCATGGGCTCCTGATTTATATGCGGAGTTGATTGTTATGCTATTCCTGGCCATGATTGGGTTTGGCATCATGACAATTACCTATTCCATCATATACAAAATCACTCGTCCCCGGGATCTCTTTGACCTTCTGAAATAAAATCCTGCGGGAGGTAACCGGGAACGTGTCTTATAAGATAGAAACCATTATTATTTATGCCGTTTAATATTCGTTATTACCTAATTTATTTTTATTACAGTTTTTTCCGATCGAAAGGAACACCAGGAAGGTTATCTGGAAAGCGGATTTCCCTGATGTTATTCCTTTTTTTTGCATATCCGATCTGGAATATTTATATTCGTCTTGGGTATTATCTTGATAACTTGATTTTTTCTGAATTTAAACAAGTTCAATATCCAGACCCAGTATTTATTATTGGAAATTACCGTTCTGGGTCTACATTCTTGCACCGATTATTGCTTCGTGATCAGCAATTTACCTGCTTGAAAGCCTGGGAGATATATTTTTCTCCCGCAATAACCCAGCGATGGTTTATACGCCTGCTCAATCGAATCAGCCGTCGAATTGGGAATCCAATAGGAAAATTTGTTGACGCTTTTGATCGATCTCTGAATGATATTTACGCAATGCATAAAACCGGGATGTTTACCTATGAACAAGATTCCCAGGTGTTTTACCATATCTGGTCTTCCTACAATTTATTTGCAGCATTTCCTTTTCCCGAATTGGCAAAAAAATATATATATTATGACCAAATGGTTCCTGATGCACAGCGGAGAAAAGAATTCACTTATTATCGGGATGTAATAAAAAGACAAATGTTTCTGCACCCGGGAAAACAATATATCTCCAAGAATCCTGATTTCTCGCCTGCTGTTGAAACGATAAAGGAGTTTTTTCCGAACGCGAAATTCATTAATCTTGTCCGGCCTCCAGAACAGATGATTCCTTCCACGGTTAATCTCTGGGCAAATAACTGGCGGGCATATGGGACCCCTGAAGAATCTTATCCGCTGGTGGATATCTTGGAGGAACATGCCAAACATTGGTACCAATATCCTCATCAGCAGTTATCGACATTGCCTCCGGACCGTTATCTGGTGGTTGATTTTAGAAAATTGGTCAGCAATCCGAAAAGGGAAATTGAACGGATTTACGAACAATTTGGATTTGAATTCTCTGCTGAATATCATAAAATAATGGAAGAGGAAACAATTAAATCAAGGAATTTTACTGGCGGCAATTCATATTCCCTCTCTGAGATGGGATTGGACATTGAGGAACTTAAACAGCAATATAAATCAATTCTAGAGGACTACAATTTGAACCTCCCGGAGCGGGAGGATTACACAGAAAGAACTTGAGGGTTATCCTTTATGGAAAGAACCGTACCATATACTGCTTCAGAGGAGGTAGAACTTTATCTCCGGACCTATTATTCGCTTTTGCGGACATCGGATGCTGTCCAGATCCTTACTTTAGAGGAAGTTCACTCCGGGATGAACTCGCTGCTTCACCAGCATGCCAGGGATCGCGCTCCCGATATGACAGCCTTCATCTATGCCTTATTAAGACTTCCAGATTGTATAAGAGAAACCAAAGAGATTGTCCTGGGGCAGAGCGGCACAATCTTCCGGGAAGCGGGGATGGGAGATGTTTGGTCCTGGGAACAGGTAAATGGGAAGGCTCGGCGCAGGCGTTGTTTTTTCAACTCGGAAAAACAAATCCTTGCCTGTATTGTTGCCAGTCGGTCGGATATAGACGATGTCATTCCCTTGCTGACTGCCTATCAAATTGAGTGGAATAAACTCCACCGGCTGCTGCAGCATCTGCCGGACGATATTGATCTTGCAGAAGCGCATAAACAAAGCGATGCCTGGTATAACCTTGCGGAAGGCTTAATGATGTCTGTCAGCGATCTCACCCGCTGGCGAGCTATCAGTGGAAATGATTTTGTCAAACGTGTTCAGGAAATCAAAAATTGTGAGCGCTTTTTCCAGGTGCAATTATTAAACGGCTCACTGATCGAGTACAACAGGGCGACCAATTCCTGGTGGAGTAATATTGCTGAGAGAGTACCCGATCTGCTGACCCAGCCGATTTACTTCATATCCAGCAATACCCATAGTTTTGTAAACCTATTATCTGGTTTTGCTATAAAGAGTCAAAAGGAAATTAATCAATATCTCATTGATTCGGACCAACAGGAGTTAATTGACGAGTGGCGTCAGATCCAAACTCACGATGTGCCCTCAAGCAGGGAGAATTTTTGGTATTACGCATTAAAAAAATATCTCCAGCAACCCAATAGTGAAAAGATTTATAATCGCAGAAACGACCATGAAGTGGCCTGTGGTATTCAAAGGATTAATAGCGAACACTCCTTTGATGTGGATGCTCAAGTCATCCGTATCTCGGACCTTATTCCGAAGTGGATGGATGAAAGAGTTAAAAGTGATCTGGGAGATCTGGGATTTTTAAAAAACAGCAATGCGCTGATCTTGAATATTGATTATCCGCTGGGATTGGCTGCGTACAATATCCTGATGGAAGTGGCTGAAAATGCTGGAAAAGTTCTGGGTGTTTACAGCCTTGGAAAAGCAGCAACGCTGAATGGCGTAGTCGGTGATGTCATGATTCCCTATGTAGTTCATGATGAACACTCAAGAAATACCTATTTATGCCCGAGAGCGTTTGAAGCCAGGGATGTACGGCCTTACCTGGTCTACGGGACAGTGCTTGATAATCAAAAAGCAGTAACTGTCCGGGGAACATTCCTCCAAAACCGGTCATATATGGATGTCTTTTACCGGGAAGGATACACGGGCATTGAGATGGAAGCAGGACCCTATCTTTCTGCTGTATATGAAATGTTCCGCCCAACCCGCCACCCGATAGATGAAATTGTAAACCTGGATCGGGTGCCGTTTGACCTGGGTATACTCCATTATGCATCGGACCGCCCACTGAGTAAGGGAAAAAACCTGGGCGCTGGCACGCTTTCTTATTATGGGATGGATCCGACTTATGCTTGTACAGTGGCGATTATCCGCAGGATCATAAAGCTGGAAAAAAAGCGCCTCCTGGATTCAAAGTAGGAAGGTATAAATATAGTGAAAGATTCAAGTATTAACTCAATTGGAAAATCTTATCAAAGGATTGATGCGCTTGGTAAGGTTACCGGCAAAGCTGCATATTCAGGTGATTTGAACTCTCCTGATCAGCTTCAGATGAAAATCCTCTTTGCGGGGCGCCCCCATGCTGTTGTTAAGTCCGTCGAAATCCAACAGGCATTGGCGCTGGATGGAGTTGTTCTGGTCTTAACTGCAGCAGATGTTCCGGTCAATGAATATGGATTGCAAGTTGCCGATCAGCCTGTTTTATGCGGCCCCGGTTCTGGTATCCCCTATGCTGACCGGGTCCGTTTTATCGGTGACCAGGTTGCAGCAGTAGTAGCAGAATCAGAAGAAATTGCATCTGCAGCTTGTAATTTAATCGAGGTGGAATATGAGGATCTTTCCCCTGTTCTGGATCCCTTTGAGTCGTTTAAAGAAGGTGCTTTGCTGCTGCATCCGGACCAGGAATCAAATGTTTATGAATCTTACCGGATTCGAAAAGGTGATGTGGAGAAAGCCTTCCAGGACGCTGAGCTAATATTAGAAAGTGAATATCACACACCTGTCCAGGAACATGCCTATTTGCAGCCAGAAGCTGGTTTTGCCTATTATGATGACCAGGACCGGATTACAGTGGCTGCTGGCGGTCAGTGGGCACATGAGGAACAAAAAGAGATTGCCCATTCCCTGGGAGTGGATCTGGACCAGGTGCGGGTAATTCATCCTGCAATTGGCGGAGCTTTTGGTGGCCGGGAGGATCTTTCTGTTCAAATTGTCCTGGGTCTGGCTGTAGTCAAGCTGCGTGAACAGGATATTAATCGTCCGGTGAAAATTGTCTGGTCCCGGGAAGAATCAATTATAGGGCATCATAAACGGCATGCATATCATATAAAAACACGTTGGGCTGCAACGCGGGATGGGAAATTGACTGCTGCAGAAGTAGATATTACAGCGGATGGCGGGGCGTACATGTACACCTCGAATAAAGTTCTTGCAAATGCAACCCTCAACTGCACCGGACCCTATGATATCCCCAATATCAAAGTTGATGCCAGGGCGGTAGCTACCAACAATGTGCCCGGAGGGGCCTTCCGGGGTTTTGGTGGTCCGCAAGGGGCATTTGCGGCAGAAAGCCAGATGAGCAAACTGGCAGAAGCGCTGAATATGGATCCGGTGGAATTTCGTCTGAAAAACACTCTTAAAAAGGATTCATTATCCTCGGTTCAATCTCCTTTGCCGGGGCTGGTAAATATCTCACAGGTATTGGAGCGCTGTGCGGAGGAATCTTACTGGAAGAAGAATGGGAAAAAATGGGTAGTTAGGAAAAATCAATCCCGAGAAAGCAGCGAGGTTTATAAGAGGGGGATAGGATTTGCCTGTGGATTTAAGAATATTGGTTTTTCGGCGGGTTATCAGGAGAACGCTTGGGCAACGGTTGAACTTCACGGTGACAATGAAATTGAGGAAGTAATTGTCCGCCATGCCGCTGCGGAAGTAGGGCAGGGTACCCATACCGCAATCATGCAGATGGCTGCTGATGCTGTTGGAGTATCATTTGATAAAGTGCGCCTGATCAGCGCTGATACGGGAGTAACGCAAGATTCGGGAAGTGTATCTGCATCCCGGATGACATTCATGGCTGGTAACAGCGTTTATGGAGCGGCAATCAGCGCTTTAGAAAAGTGGAAAAATGAGGAAAGGCCGGCAAAAGCAGCTTACCAGTACCTGGCGCCGAAAACGACAAAATTTGATCCTGAAACCGGGGCATCTACTCCTAATTTTGCCTATGGATACGTTGCCCAAGCCGTTGAAGTTGTAGTTGATACGGAAACTGGACAAATCACTATCGAGAATATTGTTTCAACACATGATGTTGGCCGGGCAATTAACCCCGACCAGGTAGTTGGGCAAATTGAAGGGGGAGTTATCCAGGCTCTCGGGTATGTCCTGACTGAGAACTTTATTCAAGAAGGCGGCTTTGTTAAAACCGATAAACTCTCAACTTATTTGATCCCGACTATTCAGGATATACCTCAGACTCTCAAATCAATAGTAATGGAAAACCCCGATCCGAACGGCCCCTGGGGTGCCCTTGGTATGGCAGAAATGCCTATTATGTCCCTGGCGCCTGCGGTTACAGCGGCAGTGCATGATGCAATTGGAATCTGGTTTGATGACTTCCCATTAACTCCGGAACGTGTTTTACGAGGCTTGGGGAAGATCTAGAACTCACAGGCAGTATACACAAATGTCCTATTGTAATGGTAAGGCATTTAGACGATTTTTATTCAAATCTTTCTTCAAGAATAAGGGCACGCATTATAGATTAACCTCAAAAAGGTTAGGAATTCTTTTACTTTCCCTGGTTATCTATCTGCCGGCTGAATTAATAATTTGGTCTGGGTTGACCCTTGATGAGATCTTTTACCCTGCGTATCGTGAGATTAAAATCAAACAGCCTGTTTTTATCATCGGTAATCCGCGCAGCGGAACGACTTTTCTACAGCGGTTATTAGCGAAGGACTCTCACTCATTTATCTCCATGAGGACCTGGGAGATTTTTGGTGCTCCATCAATCCTGATGAGAAAAGTCTTTCACATTGCGGCAAAAATTGGCAGGGCACTTGGTGTGCCGATCTCAAAAAGAAGAAATAGGTAATTTTTGGGGTCCTGGAAATAACCAGCAAGATCTGATCCAGCTGATTTTTTGCATTGGACAAGGCCGTAAATATTTACCTGGCATCCAGAGCTGATAGAAGGAACCTGTTGTATAATAGTGGCTTGGTGAGATTTTGCAGTAATAATTGGTGCTCTGATGCCATCCGAAAGATAGCTGAAGTTCTCAGCGGCAGGATTAAGGCAATATTTTATTGGGAGTGAATGATGGATGACTTTTTAACTCGAGGTAGTATTAAGGATCTTGACCCAAAATTACATGATTTGATTCGGATTGAGGAAGAGCGACAATACAGGAGACTAATTCTTATCCCCAGCGAGAGCATGACGCCAAAAGCGGTCAGAAGAGCTCTCGGATCCGGTTTTCATAATATCTATGCTGAAGGATATTCATTTGATCTAACCGGGGGGTTAACTGAAGAAGAGTTGTTTGATTACGATAAACTGCTAACTGAATACCGGCGTTACTCAGATGACCGATACTATAAGGGAGTTGAGTATGCGGATATTCTAGAAGGACTCGCCGGACAGCGTGCGGCCCAGGCCTTCGAAGCAAATGGGAAAACAGCTCTTGATATTTACGTCAATGTCCAGCCGCTGTCAGGTGGACCTGCCAACAACGCGGTTTATCACGGATTGGTCAAGCTTGGGGATACCGTGATGGGGATGAATCTGCTGCATGGTGGACATCTATCACACGGTTCCCGGGTGAATCGCTCTGGAGAATTTTACAACATTGTCTCTTATTCTGTGGACCCCGAGACAGAATTGATTGACTATGATGACATTGAAAGGCTTGCTCTCCAGCACAAGCCAAAAATGATTATTGCCGGAGTTTCCTCTTATTCCTGGCAGTTGGATTGGGCTCGTTTCCGGGAGATTGCAGATAAAGTAGGGGCATATTTGTTAGCTGATATTTCCCACGTTGCAGGATTGGTTGTTGCTGGCGAATATCCTTCCCCAATTGGGCATGCCCATATTATTTCCTCTACAACTCATAAGACTCTGCTCGGTCCCCGGGGAGCAATCCTGATGAGT
>Ga0255364_10031_pt2 | contig 39261 bp, 36 predicted proteins | sample ANMaggSSYBR01G12_FD_182087 | JGI IMG/M metagenome (GOLD analysis project Ga0255364, IMG submission 182087) | Sediment cell enrichment communities from methane seep in Santa Monica Basin, California, United Staets - ANME aggregate JGI... | ecosystem: Environmental > Aquatic > Marine > Cold seeps >...
AGTCATCCTTATCATCATATCGGAATGCCCGGAACAATACCCGTAGATGAAGACACCTTTACCGCATACCTGAGTTCAATCATTGCAGGTTTTTGGAATACGGGTTTTCGAAAAATGATCTTATTAAACGGTCATGGTCAAGAATATGTCATTCCTTCAGCAATGCATCGGTTTGCAAAAAAATATCAAGTTCCTTCGATATTAATAAACTTAAATTGGTACTATGCAATTCAACCATTTATCAAGGATAAGGCACATGGTGGACCATTTGATACACCATTTGTTCATGCAGATGAGGCTGAAACTTCCTATTCTTTAGCATTATTCCCTGAAATGATCCAAATGGAACACGCGGTGGATACAAAGGCGATAGGATTCCTTCCCCCTGGTCATGTGGACTCTGCTGCAAATGCTTATCAACGTCCTATCCCTTGGTATGCTCATGTTGGATTAGGGACCATTGAAGTTGAAGGTAATCCAGAAGGAGTAGTTGGATCTGCCACACTCGCTGATGTCGAAAAAGCAAGAGAAGGAACTGAAGCTTTACTAGATTATATTGTCAAATTGCATGATGATATATTAGATAAATTCCCGGTTGGTAAATTGCCCGATGCATCTTTGGTAACTCAACGATTTACACAAAAAGAAGTTGACGAATTATTAAAAGGCCCACTGAATGGTGGAAAGCATCTCTACACAGTTGCCTGGCCCCCCGCGTAAAGAACAAACGTAACCGTTCGGCCTTTGGGGTGGGGGCATACCAAGCACCTCACACCCCACAGCGCCAGGACTGCTCGATGTATTATCAATAGATCAATGGAGGTTGAGTTGTCTGAAACAAAATATTATGAGATAACCGGTGACGATCTTTCTCAGTTTGAGAACAGCGGGCCTGCTTTTGTGACCTTTGGCGAGGTCATGGTACGCGATACACCGGCCGATATGGAACGCCCAGAGCGCACCCGTCTTGTAAATCTCTCAATGGCAGGCAGCGAGTACACATTGGCGATAGGTTTGAACCGCCTGGGTGTCCCATCTAGCTTTATTACCCGCGTACCCGACAACCCCTATGGTCGGGCGCTCCGCAATATTGCCCGGGAGCAGGGAGTGAGTACCGAGCACATTGTCTGGGCTCCAAAAACAGAACCGATTGGCCGTTTTATTTACGAGATTGGCCGCACTCCGAGAAAGAATACGGGAGTTTACCAGCGCATGTATTCGGCCGCATCCAAGCTGGATGCTGGGATGGTTGATTGGAAGAATGCACTCAAGGATGCCAGGCTCTTCCATAGTTCCGGGATCACATTCGGGCTGGCTACTCACAGCCAGTATGAGCGTAATTATAACTATGAGGCGTACAAAGAAGCCATAGCCGCCAAACCTCAGGATTGCCTGGTCGGTATGGATTTCAATTATCGCGCTACATTATGGTCTCCTACGCAGGCTCGCGAGATATTGACACCGGTTGTGTCCGATCATGTCGATATTCTGATAACAACCATAGAGGACATGGCAAAGCTTTACGACATCGGATGTGGTCAATATTCTGCCAAGCAGGTTGTCGATGGCGATATCGGGCGGATAGAGGATGATGACATCCGTGAATTTTCCCAAAAGACCTTTGAGATATTCAATGTCAAGATAGTTGCGATCACCGTTCGCTACCCCGATACGTTTGAGCAACACCGCTGGGAATCGGCTGCAATGGATACCGAGGGCAATTTCTTCCGTTCTCCGGCGGTCAGGCCAGTCACCCTTTGTGATCGATTGGGCGGCGGTGATACCTGGAATGCCGGCTTTTATTATGGCCTGCTCTCGGAAGGTTTTAACGCCGAAGGCATTGTCAAAGGAACCCTGGTAGGTGACGCTGCTACTCGACTGAAGCAAACAATGATGTTCGATCTACCAATCATCGATAAAGCTGAAATACAAGCCTTAATGAAGGCAGAGGCGTTTGGCGGCGGTAAGCGAACATCCCGATAATGTAGAAAATATAATGAAAGACTCTAATATTCAAGGAGATAATCAATGAATAAAGTTGAGAAACTCAAGATAATTCGCGACACCGGGGTAATCGCGATCATGCGCGCAAAATCGTCTGAACAACTGATAAGTGCTGCCGATGCGATTAAGAAAGGTGGTGTCAAGGTAATCGAAATCACAATGACAACCCCTGGCGCTTTGGAAGTGATCTCAACAGCCAAGAAAAGATATGGCTCAGAGGTAATCTTTGGAGCAGGCAGTGTCCTGGACCCAGAAACCGGGCGGGCAGCAATACTGGCCGGGGCCGATTTTGTCGTGGCACCAACCCTCAACCTTGAATTGATCGCGATGTGCAACCGCTACAGTATTCCAGTGGCGCCTGGTTGTTACACGCCAACTGAAGCGCTGACAGGCTGGGAAGCAGGAGCCGACCTGATCAAGCTGTTCCCTGCCAGTTTTGGCGGCCCCGATCTTGTCAAAGCCATACTTGCTCCTCTCCCGCAGATTCAAATCATCCCTGTAGGGGGAGTCAATTTGGAAACCGCTGCCGAATTTATCAAGAAAGGTTCTGCCGCTCTCGGAGTGGGGAGCAGCCTGGTAAGTCAGAAACTATTGGATGCGGGAGATTTGGACGAGCTGACACGACGGGCTGCCGGGTTTATCGAGCAGGTCAAAATTGGAAGAGGGGAAAAGTAATCATGCTGCGGGTTGCCTTTGTCGACTTTATTTTTGAAACTCGCGCTGACATCAAGCTCGAAGGTTGTCAATTCAGCATTCATCCTCCACTGCGTTCCGCTGATGAGATCGTCACTGCGGCGGAGGATGCCGATATTCTCTGCATGCGCGACCAGTTTGGGAAAGTAACGCGTGATGTCTTTGAACGTCTGCCGAACTTGAAATATATCATCACCCGTTCTGCGGGCTACGATCATATTGATCTTGAAGAAGCCAGGAAGCGTGATATTCCGGTGAGCAATATCCCTGACTATGGCGCGCACATGATCGCTGAACAGGCTTTTGGCCTGCTGCTGGCGGTTGCGCGTAACATCGTCAAGGGAAATGAACGCTACAAACGCGAACGCCTATGGTCCGATAAAGGGTTTCAAGGGATCGAGTTGCTTGGAAAAACACTTGGTGTTATAGGAACCGGACGCATCGGTCTGCATGCTGTTCGTATTGCAAACGGCTTTGGGATGCGAGTGTTAGCCCAGGATATGTTCGAGAATCAGGATGCGGCCAAAGAATTAGGCTTCACTTACACCTCGCTGGAAAACCTGTTGGCCGAAAGCGATATGGTCACTTTGCATGTTTCCCTAAATGAATCCACCCATCACCTGATCAATGCCGATCGCCTGGCGCAAATGAAGCCCGGTGCGCTGCTGATCAATACGTCCCGTGGTGATGTTGTGGACACCAAGGCCGTGATGGATGCCTTGCGCTCCGAACATCTCGCCGGGGCTGGATTAGACGTTCTAGAAGATGAGCGCAATCGGTATCATGATTTCGGTGACCTGAATGTGATCGTTACACCTCATTTGGGTTGGTACACAGATGGAGCAGTAGATAGGATCTTGAAAATTACTATGGAAGATATTTCTGGGTATATAGATTGCAATTTGATAAATTTGGTTTAAACATTTAGATATAGAAATATTGGGTATTAAATTTTATTTTTGGAGATAAGAAGCAATGATTGGTGCTCTTTGGGCAGCATTAGCTGGTGTTGGGTTTGGTTTTTTCCAGGTATTTAATCGCAAAGCAATGGGGGCTTTGGGAAATGCTTTCAAGTCTACCTTTGTATTGTTATTCGTTAGTGATGGATGAATTTCATGCGCAAAGAGCGAGATCAATTTCAGTTGATCAGCGTTGCCTATTTGCCAAGTAGTATGATATCAAGGATATGAAATAAGAAAATTATTCATTGAATAACCTAATATTAATCCGAGTTTTTCAACCTAAGACTTAAAGAACTGCTTTAGCTACGGTTGGAAGACCAATTCCTTTTGTTTTATGAGAAGGACAAGGTCAGGAGAAGAAATTCCTTGGCCTCCCGATATCTGCTGGTAAGTGGATTGAATTGGAAAGGACACTAGCGCTTATTTGTGTTTAATTCCGCTTACCAGAGATATTCTGGCAAGCGGTTTGCTTTATTTGGATATGTAACTCTAGGATAGCAGCAGTCTTTGGGCTAATGATGATAAGAATAAAAAACCTGACAGTTTCTTATAACCACAATCCAGTGATAAAGGAACTCACCCTAAATGTGAATGAGGGAGACTGGGTTTTAATCACGGGTCCTTCCGGTTGTGGAAAAAGCACCTTAGCCAGAACTATCAGCGGTCTAATTCCTCATTCTATCCAGGCAAAAGTGAAAGGGTCAATTCAGGTAAATGGGAGAAACACCCTTAAATCTAACCTGCCTGAAATATCACAACAAGTGGGTATGGTTTTTCAGAACCCGGGGGCGCAGCTATTTCACCTGACTGTGGAAGAGGAACTAGCATTTGGCCCACGAAATTTGGGATTATCAGAAAGTGAAGTTCATGACCGTGTCTCTCGAGTTCTAACAGAAGTTGGCATAGAAAATATTCGCAAAAAACGCCCCGACAAACTATCTGGTGGACAGAAACAGTTGGTTGCAGTTGCGGCTGTTTTGACCATGGAACCACGAGTGCTGGTTTTGGATGAGCCGACAGCATCGCTGGACGCTTCCAGCATTCGCCGTTTGATGAAAGTTTTGTCAAGAATAAAAATCCAGAAGGGCATCACCATAATAATGGTTGAACATCGTCTTCATGCTATTCAGCATGGTGTTGATAAATTCTATGTGATGGATGAAGGCCAATTTATGCACCAAGGACCAGCGGTTGACATTCTTGAGAATCCGGTTTGCAGGAAAACCTATGGATTGCGTCGACCTGTAGATCAGCCAATGATGTCTTGGGAAGAGCTCATTAATAAAAACGGATACCAGGAAAAAGAAGGCCAGCCATTGCTGCAGATGGCTAATGTTTCTGCAGGTTATGAAGGCCGTGAAGTGATAAAAGGAATCAACCTGACTCTTTATCCTGGAGAATTTGTATCTCTGGTAGGGGAGAATGGAGTCGGGAAATCTACACTGGCTATGGTGGTTGCCGGTTTGCTTAAACCACGATCAGGAGAACTGCGTTATCAGGGAGGGAAAAAACCCAGATCCGGACTTGATCTAGCTATATTATTTCAAAATCCTCAGGAGCAGCTATTTACCGATTCCGTTGATGAAGAAGTAGCTTTTGCAGCACATAATTTCGGCATGTTTGATCAACAGCAGCACCAGACAGTGCTCGAAGAAGCGGGTTTGGAGATATTTGGATTTCGTCATCCATCCATTTTGTCTCTTGGGCAGCAGCTGAGAACAGCGCTGGCAGCCAGTGTTGCCATTAAACCCAGAATAATAATTTTGGATGAACCTACACTGGGCCAGGACTGGGGCCATTTAGAAAAAATTATGAACTATATAAAGGTACTACAGCAAAGTGGCACCACTGTCTTACTAATTACTCATGACTTCAAACTTGTTCATTATTATTCTGAGCGAGTATTGTTAATGGAAGATGGCGGAATCACCCTTCAAGGATATGTAAACAAAGAAGTTCGATAAGGGGAGTATTATTATGAAATTGTCAACAAAAAATCTTGTAATTCTGGCAGTTTTTGGGACACTGTGGGGTATCTCGGAAATAACACTTGGAACAGCATTAAAAACCTTAAATATTCCACTTAGTGGTGTGTTGTTATCTGCGATTGGTTTGATGATTGCCTTGATCGGCAGGATTTTTATACCCAAAAAAGGCTCAACCTTATTTATTGGCATTATTGCGACGCTGCTGAAATTATTCTCCCTGGGAGGAGTCGTAATTGGTCCAATGATTGGAATTATCTCTGAGGCGATCGTGGCAGAAGTGGTTTTGTCATTAACGGGAAAACCGCGGCAGGGAACAATGATTCTAGCGGGGAGCCTGGGTGTGCTTTGGGTGTTGGTTCAACCCTTTGTAACAAACCCGCTTTTATTTGGGAGGGCAGTTTTTGTTGTCTGGGAGAAGTTAATCTTGAATGGCAGTCAGCTGTTAGGATTGGGAAACAAAGCGGTGTTTTTGATCCTGGGGATTATGATTTGTATTCATCTGGCCATCGGGGTAATTGCGGGAATTGTAAGTTGGAATTTAGGGCATACACTGCAGAAAAGAGTAGGTATGTCATCGGAAGAATGATTTATTGGAAGCAGATATGAGGCTTGATAAGAGCAGGGAATCACAAAATAAATCAGAGAGAATAATTCCTCTGGGCACTTTGGGCCACCTGGTTATCTTCTTATGGTGTCTGGTGTTAGTGTTGTATTCCACATTCGAAAACATGTTCTGGATATCGGGTCTCTGTATATTGGTATTAACGATCCTTTATCCGGGAGCCTGGAAATCTGTAATCAATGCCCGTCGGTTAATCTTGCTCGGGTTGATTGCCATCCCCCCGATCTTTTTTCTAGGTGCTGTGGACAAAATCTTTCTTGGAGTTCCATACTCTTCCCTGGGTTTCATTAGTTCAATTCAAATAATTTTACGATTTCTCGTAGTCATGATGGCCCTAGAAGGGATGACCAGTTCTGTTGAAATATCTGCTATGGCAGGTATCCTGGAGCGTTTTGGATTAAAAGGTTTAGGATTTTCTATGGGAGTGGCAGTTAATTTGCTGCCATCTTTGCAGAAATCCTGTACCCAGAGCTGGCTTATATTAAAAATGCGAGGGGGATTGAGGAAGAGCTGGTGGAAGGGTATTAAGCTCTTCAGTCTTACTACAATTACCTGTGCAATCAAGCGGGCTGAGGAGATTGCGTTAGCAGCCGAATCACGAGCGTTCTCTCCCGATAAAACTCGCCCCTGGCCTATCGAACGGAGTCCCTTCGACTGGGTAGTATTTTCATCAGCGTGTTTATCAATTTTATTGATTATCTTGTGAAATTAATTCTGGAGTGAATATGATTTCATTTGATCAAGCCTATCAAACGACCATTAAGAAAATTAAACCCCTTGATGAAGAATACGTAGAGTTATTGGCAGCAGAAGGCCGCATAACTGCTCGAGAGCTCACGTCCAAAGTCTGGTCTCCCTCGCTTGATGTGTCTCTGAAAGATGGGTATGCAATCCAATCTCAGGATATTCAAGATGCTTCCCCAGAGAAAATTGTGTCCTTATCCGTAGTGGGAAGTGTGGCTGCAGGAGGAGATTGGAATGGTGTTATACAATCGGGGCAGGCCGTGCGAATCCTCAGCGGTGCGCCGATCCCTGCTGGCGCGCAAGCTGTTGTGGCCGAAGAATTTACCCGGTTAGAAGGTACTCAGTTGTTTGTTTATAACAACGCTGAACCGAGCCGAAATATCTTGAAGAAAGGCGAAGACGTTAAGGAGGGAGAGTTTCTGGTAGGTGTTGGATCTCTTCTTGGGCCAGGTATGGTGGGATTTTTAGCATCGGCAGGTTATTTGGAGATTCCCGTTGTTAGATCTCCCCGGGTTGGGATTATAGCGACAGGAGATGAAGTGGTAGCTCCGGGAAAACCACTGCCAGAGGGAAAACTCTATGCCAGCAATCTGGTTACTCTAGCAGCCTGGTGTCATAAATATGGATTTGCGGTCGAAACAGATATTTTGCCTGATGATGAGGACGTTCTTAGGAAGGGATTGAGTAATGCCCTGGAAAGATATGATGCGATTATTACTAGCGGGGGAGCTTGGACTGGCGACCGGGATCTGGTAAAGAGTGTACTGGTGGATATGGGATGGAAAATGGAATATCATCACATTCGCATGGGACCGGGAAAAGCCGTGGGTTTTGGTATGGTGGGCAGGAAACCGGCATTCATACTGCCTGGAGGACCGCCATCCAATCACATAGCTTTTTTGCAGCTGGGATTACCTGGATTAAAACGTTTGGCCGGGTGGATAGATCCAGTACTGCCTTCTGTGCCAGTGGTGTTATCTGAATCTGTCCGGGGGCAGATCGATTGGACTCAGGTAATACATGGGAAGATCACAAAAACCGACGAAATCATATCTTTTAAACCAATCAAACAGAAAAGCCGTTTACAAATGATTTCTAAGAGTGATGCGCTTGTGATGATACCCGAAGGTATAAAAGAGATCTCTCAGGGTTCAGTCACCGAAGCATTTTTACTAAGTTGATTCATTGATATGGTTATTAAGTTGGACATAATTTACTGGCCCATTTCTGATTAAGAGTCAGTTGCTTGTAATAATGTGAAACTTTATCTGAATCTAGGAAGTGAAGACCACTAATTTAATTGAAATCGAGCCGCCAATCCAGCTACTCTGGTGGTTTTATTCTGGTGCAATTGTGGTGCAATTAGGGTGGAAAGGGTGGATTTTGTGCGCTTGATAGACTGATCTTGGTCAACTCCATCGAGAGGATGGACGGATTTTAGCCCCATGGAAAGGATTTTCAGCTCTCCCGTCCAATTCGAAGTCAGACGCTCTATCCATTGAGCTACGGGTGCGAATCTGAAATCATTATACCGCATGGGCTTTTCCATTTTAATTACCTCGGATAAAAGTTTGATACAAAGCTGAAAAATAAAATTATAGAGTCTTTTTAGCCCCCCACGAATGGAGGTAAGATCGTGACCGTATTGCCCTCATACAATATGGTCTCTAATCCGGCTAGTGTAAAGAGATCACGCCCATCGATCAGCACACGCATTCCCTTGAAAGCAGGATCGCCTTTGATAAGCTGATAGAATTCTTTTCCAAATGTCACTTTCAGAACATCGGGCAATTCATTAAGTGTCGTGTGTTCAGGCACATCGATGACAATATTTCGATTACCGATGATCAGTTTCAGGCTCCCGTAAACACGAAGGTTCAGTTTCATTTATCGAGGATTTAATCCCGCTTTCTGCAAATCTTCTGTTACAAAATCCAGAGAGAGTTTCTTGAGACGCTCCTTTGTTGGCACGCCGCCGTGATCATAACCAAAGGCAGCATAATATCTATCCAGCATTGTGTCCTGTTCCTCAAGCGAAGTTAGAGCACCTTTGGAAGGCCCACCAGGAATTGGCTCCACCGTAAGTCTTTCGGGCAAGTAATCATCTGCTCGGGTAAATCCCTCACGCAGATTGAAACAGCGCGCCAGGGTGTTCACTCGTTCTCCAAGAAGGATCAACTCAGCAGGGGTAAAGGCTAAACCAGTTGCAGCAGAAACCAGTTCAGAGACTGTGCCAATCCTACGTTCGGTCAATTCTTGTGTATTTCCTTGTTCCTCATCACGGAGCAAACCTTCGCTGATCATGAAGGCACAGATCATTGGACAATCACACAATGCCATTTCCATTATTTGGTTCCACATACATAGTTCTGCAGCACCATCGATTGAAAACCGGTCATAGCTAATTGGAACAGGGATTCCAAATATTTCTTGGAAAGCATAACCTCTATTATGGTCTCCACCAGTAAATGCAGTAGAATAGTTTACTCCATGGGTTTTTGCCCCTCTGACATCATATGCCGGTAATTCCAATCCTTTGACGTGCATCGCGTAACTTTCCGAACCACGTCCGATCCGCTCGCTGGCCTTCACAACGCCATCTGCTAGAATATCACCAAATTCCTTCCTGAATGCAATCTTATGTATCAATTCAATCTGAGCTTGGTGGTTTCCGAAATTGAGTTCTAGACCGTCGGTTTCTTTGGAAGTAATTATCCCGCGTTCGTAAAGCTCCATGGCGAAACCTATGACAGAGCCCACAGAAATCGTATCTAATCCATACTCGTCACATAGACGATCAGCTAAATAAATCGCTGAGACGTCCGAGACTCCCGTATTTCCACCAAAAGCCCACGCTGTCTCGAATTCCGGACCCTCCGTCAAGACACCAGGGTAATCCCCCTCTTGCGATATTCGAACCTGGCTGCAAGCAGCCGGACAGCATCGGCATGGGTTCCTTCGAACGATATCCTGGTCCTGAGTTTCGTAACCAGTATCCTCCGCATAATCATAAAGACCCGTTGCCGAGTAATTGTGTGTGGGAAAGATCCCTAATTCTGATGTACCATCCACCAAGGCAGAAGTCCCGTGTTTGCTGAACGAGCTGTAAAGTGTCGGGTGAGCTTTATATCGTCTTAGCAGTTCCACCAATGCTGTTTGAAATCGTTCAGGTTCAGCGATAGCTACCTTTCTGTCACCTCGAACTACAACGGCCTTGAGTTTCTTTGCTCCCATGACCGCACCCAGTCCTTTTCTTCCGGCTGCACGGCGTTCATTAATGATACTGGCTAGTAACGATATTTTTTCTCCCGCTTGGCCTATGCATGCGATTCGATATCCATTACCGGGGAGGTCTTCTTTGATAAATTCTTGACAGTCGAATGTGTTCATCCCCCATAATTTCTTAGCTGAACGAAATGACACCCTCCCTTTATCCAGGAGTAAATAAGTTGGTTCTTTAGCAGCGCCTTTTATGACGATAATATCAAAGCCGGCATATTTCATTTCTGACGGGAAATGCCCGCCTGATGTCGCCATACCAACTGCACCAGTGAGAGGAGAGCGAGCTGTGACTGCCATCCGGCTGCTGCTCGGTGAATCAGAGCCAGTGAGAGGCCCGGCAGCGAATATCAAGAGATTTTCAGGTCCCAGGGGATCAGTACCTGGTTTGATATGGTCATAAAGTAATTTGACTCCAAACCCGGTCCCTCCCATATACAACTTCATTAATTCGGAATCTGTTGTGGTTATTTCAACTTCTTTGTGCGTGAGGTCAATCCAGGCCGTTTTCCCAGCGTAACCACCAGTGTTCATCAAGCCCTCGCATTTCATGTATATGAACTAGATTTCGGTCACAAGAAATATAGTACAAGATGATTCAATTGTCAATGCTTCAAGCCCCAAGTACAGACAAGAGTTCGGAATGCGACTATTGTTATTCTTGCTCATATGTTCGCAGGTTAATTGGTGACGCTGTCCTATGGTATATGTTTTTAGTCCTCTTCTTTTTACTCAAGAAATATTTCTGTCTTGATGAACCTTGAAGAAATTATCTTCTGGTTTTTACATCTAACATCAACTTGTTTTAACTCGTGTCTGCATTCCTGTTTAATTCATTGTGAGCTACTTGACTGCAAGGAACTAGCATATTAGAATATATCATGTATATGAAATTGTTTCACATACAAGAATATCCTGCTCGTTGACAGATATAAAAAATAATGACAATTGAAGATTTATAAGTGTTTGGGGAGAACAACCCAAATGTGCTAGGTAGTAGTCCGCTATGAACGAATTAGTCAAGTCGTCCGCTCGCACTCTTGATATCCTGGAATTGATATCTGATTCACCCGATGAATTCACGTTATCAGATATAAGCAATAATTTGGACATCCCGATAAGCAGTCTGCATGCGCTTGTTCACACTTTGGTAAAGCGAGAGTACCTGGAGAAAGATCAACTGACGAATCGCTATGGCTTCGGCCCTAAGTTTGGACAGCTTGTTGCGGCATATACTAAGAAATTTGACCTGGTATCGCTTGCCGAACCGGTGATGGATAAAATTCGGAGCCAATGCGAAGAGGCAATCAGCATGTCTGTTCTAGATGAGGATACGATAAGATTTATTCATTTTAAGCCCGCAACATCGCTTGTACAGGTTGTGAACACAATTGGCTCTCGATTTCCCGCTCATGCTACCGGATCTGGAAAAATTATGCTTGCCCATTTACCTAAAATGGCAATTGATGATCTCTACCCTAAAGAGAATTTACCTTCCGTGACGCCCAATACAATCAGCAAAAAAACTAAATTGATAAGCGCTTTAGCAGAGGCACGGCGTCTGGGTTATTCTTATGATGATGAAGAGTCGGAAACAGGAGTTTGGGCTGTTGCAAGTAGCATTTGCAACGCAGAGGGTTCTCCGGTGGCTGCAATTAGTATTGTGGTCCCGACTTTACGCGTTAATCAAAATCGCATAGATCGTTGGACCACCATCATCGTAAGAAGCGCATTGGAAATAAGCTCAAATCTAGCCTCTGTTCCAATCAAGTAGAGTAGAAATTGATTTCCTTAACTTAATTATCGTACAGACTCGGGTTGAATACATGGAAGATCGTCGTCATTTAGGCTTGTTAGTTCCATCCAGTGATAATGTTATGGAAGCAGATCTATGTCACCGACTCTCGACGAATGTGGCATTGCATGTAGCCAGGATGTACCTGGAATCGACAACCGTAGCGGGGGAGGAAAAGATGTTGCAGGAGGAATTAGGCCCCGCTGCTCGTCGGTTAAGTTCTGTAAGACCAGAATTAGCAATATTTGGATGCACCTCTGCAGCTGCTTTACATGGCTTGGATGGAGATGCCGAAATTGCACTCCAGGTGACAAAAGCAACTGGGTGCCGCTGCATCACGGTAGTCCAAGCCGCCCTAGAAGAGATAAGGAGATTCAAAACACAAAGCCTGTTTCTCGTGACACCGTACGTCGCTGAAATTACGAAGCGCCTGATGGAGACTTTTATTGAGGCGGGCTTACCTGTAACTGGGGCTGAAGGTTTGGGGCTGGATGATGACCTCAGTATTGGCAAGGTCCAGCCTAATGAAATAATGGAATATGTCATTAATATCGTACGGCAGCAGGCAAAGACACCACCTGATAGCGTATTCATCTCATGCACCACTTTCCGCGCATTTGAAGTAGCAGAAGAATTAGAAAAAGAGTTGGGAATCCCTGTCATCACAAGTAATCGTAGCGTGTTTCATGTGATACAGCGATATCTAAACATGGACGGATAAACAACGCAACAAGCAGTCGTTAATTGAAAATATTTATCTGCGAGGATTACAACAATGTCTCTGCATGATCAATCACAACACACTGAAACCACCCTCTTAGAGTGTGTCCAAGAGGAAGCAGTTGTAAAAATGTTACAGAAAGTTATACAAATAAATAGTACAAACCCTCCAGGCAACGAGAAAGAGCTGGCAATATGGCTGTCGGAATTCTTTCGTCAGGCTGGTCTTGATCCAAACCTGATAGAGTATGAAAACAATCGAGCAAACCTTGTTGTACGCATCCCGGGAAGCGGAGAACTTCCTGCTCTAATCTTCAGCGCCCATATGGATACGGTTCCGGCCGGAAGAATACCGTGGAAGTTCCCACCTTTCTCTGGCGCCCTTCATGAGGGAAGGATTTACGGTAGAGGTGCAGCGGACATGAAGAGCGGTTTGGCCGCCATGGCAGAGGCTGCTGCAATTTTGGCGAGAGAAAAGGTTGCCCTTCGTGGAGATTTAATTGTATCGTTCACTTACGACGAGACCTATGGACTTCAGGGAGCCAAAGAGCTTGTTAAGGCTGGTTACCTTGACAGGGCCGGGGCAGTGTTAATTAGCGAACCTAGCTCATTAGATATATTTACCGCAGAAAAGGGCGCCCTATGGCTGCGATGTAGTGCAAAGGGTAAGACTGCCCATACTTCCATGCCGCATTTAGGACACAATGCGATTTTTGAGATGGTCCACTTCTTAGAACGAGTTGAAAAAGAGCTCGATCTCGGAAAACCGAATCACCCTCTCCTCGGGAACCCAACATTAACCGTTGGCACAATCAAAGGGGGTGTTACGATCAATGTGCTTCCAGATGAATGCGAAGCAGAAATCGATATTCGTCTCATCCCTGGAATGGACCATCAAGAGGTTGTTCAGAAAGTGAGAGCTCTCGCGGGCAATCGAGTTTTGATCGAAGTGATAGATTGGAAAGAACCGGTGGAGAGTGACCCAGATGCAGAAATCGTTGAGCTCGCTTGTAAAGCCGTTGAGGAAATTACAGGTCAGCCGCGATTACCAATGGGGGTGTCATATTACACAGATGGGGCAGTCATCGCCAATCAGCTCAATATCCCGATGGTAAATATCGGTCCCGCAGACACAGGGATGACTCATCAGCCAAATGAAAATGTCGAGGTGACTAAGTTAGCACAAGCTGTCAAGATCTATTTGTTATTAGCACTAAGATACCTTTCATAAATCGACGAAATCTTTACCACAAGATAGTACAAGTCAATTTCAGACCATGAAAATTTCAATAGAGCAAGAATTTCATTGTGATGTATTAGTAATTGGGACCGAAGGGACAGGTGCCAGGGCGGCGCTGGAAGCAGCCAGGCTGGGTACAGATGTCTTGGCGGTTACCAAAGGCTTCCTTGCACGCAGCGGCGCCACGCTAACAGCAGACGGGGAGATAGATGTCGATAGTCGCAGCGCAAAAGAAATATTTGGCGTCAATGGTTCTATGGACGATAGCCCAGAACAGTTCGCTATTGATATGATCAAAGGGGGAGACTATCTGCCAAACCAACAGCTTGTTGCCATCCATACCGAAGAAGCGCCGCGCCGTGTAAAAGAACTGGTTGATTGGGGAGCCAAACTGGAGGGTTTTATCCATGCCCCAGGACACACCTATCCGCGTGGATTATGGATTCCAGGCATAAAAATTGTCCGCCTTTTTGCTAGACGAATGTCTAATTCTGGTGTTTCAATCCTGGAAAATACCCTTGTCATTGAATTACTCCACGATACTGATGGCGTGTTGGGTGCAGTAGCTTTGCACATTCCAACAGGTCAATTGTTCTTGATACGTAGCCGGGCTATTGTTATGGCAACTGGTGGGGCGATGCGGATTTTCCCATTGACAACCGCTCCGAATGAGCTGACCGGTGATGGGATGGCCATGGCGCTTCGCTGTGGTGCTTCCCTAATGGACATGGAATTTCCCATGTTTCTGCCTTATTGTTTCATTTCGCCTCCAGCTCTTGAAGGAGTAATTTTCTCCTACAATGCAAGCGCCTTGCTGGAGGGTCATGCGTTGAACCGGCACGGTGAGCGTTATATGAAGAAGTGGGACCCGCTACGCCTAGAAAAAACCACCCGGGATATCAACGCCGTAGCTTCAGCAATGGAAATCAGGGACGGGAAATCCTCGATGGCTGGTGGAACGTACTTGTCTTTCAAACATCTGCCAAAAAACCTATTGGATTTTTCATCAAGTTGGTTTCCTAGAAACTTGCGCGGACTGAAAGCAGCAGGATTTAACTTGCGAGATTTCTTTCCAAACCCCTATGAAGATGCCTGGGAGGTCGCACCAGCATGCCATTTTTGGAACGGTGGTATCCGTATTGATGAACAATGTGCAACAGGAATACCAGGCCTCTTTGCTGCGGGTGAAGGTACAGCAGGCCTCCATGGCGCAAACCGGTTGGCTGGGAACGCACTAACGATGACACAGGTTTGGGGTGCTCGTGCGGGTTATTACGCAGCCCGATATTCTAAAAATACTGCTTTACGGAAACCACCAAAAGACCAGATGGACGCGATTAGGGAAAAATTTGGAGTTCTTCTCGAACCTGGAGGCTCAGGTCCTTCTGTGATCGAAATGCGCCAAGAGATCAAGCACCTTGCGGGAGATTGTGTTGGAATTGTTCGTGATGACAGTTCATTAAACCAAACTCTCGATGCCATAGCTAGTCTTCGTGAGCAACTACCTTTGCAACAAGTTACGAGTTCGACCAATATTTTCAATCATGAGTGTACTGAAGGATTACAAAATGAGAATATGTTGGATGTATTGGAAGCGGTAGTCCGTTCCAGCCTTATGCGAAAAGAGAGTCGTGGGGCCATGTATCGCGTCGATTATCCTACCACCCACGATGATCGATTTTTGTGCAACATGGTGGTTCGGCGAACAAATGGGAAGTGGTCGATTGAAGAGATGCCTGTAGAAGAGCGCTACCTTACTTTTCCCAAAGGTAGTCGGGTTTACGGTAGAGAAAGGGATTATAAGAATGGGAATAAATAAAGGTAAAGATATTGAGGTAAGGATATATCGCGGTGCAGCAGGGGAAGGACGGATCGATATATTCCAGGTCCCCGTTGAACCAGGGCAAAGTGTACTTTGGGTACTTCAATATATTAGGGATCATATCGATCCCACATTAGGATTTACCTTTTCATGCCGTATCGGGCTTTGCACGTCTTGCCTCGTCCGTGTGAATGGCAAAGTCGTACGCTCCTGTACAACACTCGCAGAAGAGGATATTCAAGTAGAGCCTTATAAAGAAGAAAACCTGATCAGAGATTTAATTGCTGACCTTCCGCCGATTACCTAAATTATTGGAAGCACAGATCACAAATGGATTTCTAGGGGCCAAACGATGCTTGGTGTATTGCTTGGATAAGACAAGGATAATTTAACAAGGAGAACTTCATGAATACAGTAAATCTTCGGGGCAGGGACTATCTAGCAGAAACTGACTTTACCCGTGAAGAAATCGAAACCATTCTTAAGGTTGCCGAAGATCTGAAAAACGACCGTGCGAATGGAACCCTTCATGACCATGTTCTTAGAAGCAAGACTTTATTTATGCTTTTTTACAACCAGTCATTGCGGACCCGTAACTCTTTTGAAGCAGGAATGACCCAATTAGGCGGGCATGCTCACTTCCTTGATCCAAGCAAGATATATACTCCAGCTCTTGAAGGCCATGAAGTCGCTTACAGCACAGAACGAGTCGCTGACGTCGCAAATGTACTTGCCAGGATGGGGGACGCGATTGCAATTCGGTGTTATGGTGATCCAGTAGATTGGAATTACGGGGATGCCCACAAAATTCTACGCGAATTTGCCCGCTGCTCAAATATACCCATACTCAATATGGAAGATGATATTTACCACCCATTCCAGGGCCTGGCAGATGTTATGACTGTCAAGGAGAAGTTTGGCAGCTTTGATGGGGTTAAATTCACGATGTCATGGGCATATTCACCTAGCGTGCATAAACCACGAGCTGTCCCACAGTCAGCTATCCTCTATGCCTCTATGCTGGGGATGGACGTAACCTTGGCTCACCCTGAAGGGATGGAGTTAGATCCAGCGATCATCCAACAATGTGAAAATTATGCAGGTACCTATGATGGCTCGTTCAGGATAACCAATGATTTTATAGAAGGGATCGAAAAAGCGCATGTTGTCTATCCAAAAGCCTGGTGCGGCACACCGATCTTCCAACCACCGATTGGCGAGGCTAGCGAAACCAAAACCCAAGAATTTTTCGACCAACACAAAGATTGGAAGTGTACAGAAGAAATCATGACACTTGCAGATAAGAATGCGATCTATATGCATTGTTTGCCGGCGGACCGCGGTTTCGAAGTTGAGGATGCTGTTATCGATAAGGCGACGGGAAAAGGTTGGAAATCTGTTGTCTATGATGAGGCTGAGAATCGCCTTCATGTACAAAAAGCTGTGATGAGTCTTGTGATGTGACGAAATTCCCCATTCACACTTATTAATTTGATGACTCAAAATATAGAACTATATCTTTTCTCAACCTGTGAGGCAATATTAGAGGGAAAAATAATGGAAGCTTCTTAGCCAGAAATTCAGGTAAGATAATAAAAAGGGGACCAGCTTGCAGAAAGCAAGGGTCCGCCATCAACCAAGGTTGCCTTCTGATAATGGTCCGGCTTGATCTCAAGTTGTTTCTCAAACGCCCGTAGGGTCCAAAAACCTCATCCCAATTCTTTTAATCTAAACAGCTCCTATCTGTCCATCTCTGATAGAATTCAAACCACCCTACCAAGTGGAGGAAATCTATGGGTTGGTTCATCCTGACGAACATATTCTCAACTTTATTGTCACTTGTCAGAGCTCGAAATCTATCTGTTCAAGAAAAAGAGCTAGAAATCCTGATCTTGCGCAAACAACTGGCGATACTTCAACGCAAAGTTGATAAACCCATCAGAGCCAGCCCGTAGGGTACAAAAACCTTAGCAGAGGGAAAATTCGTAAAGGGCGGGATAGAAAACAACAATAATCTCAAGACCAGAAGTGTGTAGAATAATAAATTGATGGGGGAACCAGAAGGGAAATGTGCAGTCCGAATTCAATAATTGTCCTTGATGCGCGTAGAAAGATCAGCAATAGGAATGCCGAATAATTGAGCCCGCAAAAGTCTCAGTTGATGAGGAAAGATGAATTGGTAGAGGGTGCTCGGTAGTAATCGTTGATGATGCCGTCGAGTATTTTTCGTTTGTGGATTGATCCGCTGGTTGATGGCTGTCCGCGCGGAAGCGGAGTTTGCTGATTGATCCCTTGATGAGGGCGAGCAATGTTGTAGTAGTCGTTGGTATATTCAATTAGAACACGGCGAAGGTGTGCGGTGTTGATGATCAAAATATGATCCAGGCATTCTTCTTTACCGAGCGGATCCAACGTTCAGCAAAGGCATTGGCGTTGGGTGCGCAATAGGGTGTATGGATAACATGAAATCCTTCGGAAAGAAAAATGGTGTCAAACATGGATGAAAACTTTTTGTCATTGTCATGGATCAGGAAGCGAAAGGACGGGTCAGGACCACCGATCTCCCAGAGTAGATCTCTGGCATGTTGAGTGGTCCACAGCTGGTTGGGGTGGGGAGTGACACCAGAAAAATGAACGCGTCGTGTTCCAAGTTCAATGAAGAAGAGTGCATAGAGTGTTTTCAGAGTGATGGTTTCGACGGTGAAGAAATCCGTTGCCAGGATTTGATCTTTGTAATGTGACATCAAATGGCGCCAACTAATGGAGCCACCCCGAACGGGAGCGGGTTGGATATTGTGTTTTCGAAGCTTATTTTGAATAGTTGTGCGCGGAACAATGAAACCCAACTTGAGTAATTCGCCTTCGATCTTGCCGTAGCCCCAGCTGGGATTTTCTTTGGCCAGGCGAATAACCAGGTTTTTAAGTTCTTGATTGATAGGCGGACGACCGTCTTTGTTTTTTCCTTTGAAAGTCCATTTGAGTCGAATAAGTTGTTTGTGCCAACGGAGCACCGTCTCTGGTTTGAAGATACGAATGACAGATTGTAATTGAGCAGAGGAACGATTGGAGATATTCTTCAACCTTTTGGTGAGAACACTCAAGATCATCTTATCGATGCGGCTGGCTCTGATGGGTTTATCAACTTTGCGTTGAAGTATCGCCAGTTGTTTGCGCAAGATCAGGATTTCTAGCTCTTTTTCTTGAACAGATAGATTTCGAGCTCTGACAAGTGACAATAAAGTTGAGAATATGTTCGTCAGGATGAACCAACCCATAGATTTCCTCCACTTGGTAGGGTGGTTTGAATTCTATCAGAGATGGACAGATAGGAGCTGTTTAGATTAAAAGAATTGGGATGAGGTTTTTGGACCCTACGCCTATAAAACTAAGACCTTGACCATTACTTGTGACAATGAGAAAGAATTCGCAGATCATCAAGAGTTTGCCAAAGTACTGGATGCGGATGTATACTTTGCTCACGCTTGCGCCTCTTGGGAAAGGGGAACAAATGAAAATTCAAATGGCTTATCCCGGCAGTATTTTCCGAAAGGAAGTGATTTTTCAAAAATCACAGAGCAGGATACAAAATTCGTTGAAATACGTCTCAATACTAGGCCAAGAAAATGTCTGGATATCAGAATACCTGAAATGGTGTTTTTCGAACTAGGCGATGTTGCACTTGTAACTTGAATCCAAGGTCAATAATAGCCTCCCGGGGGAATAAAACAACCTTTTTTATCTGAGGAGGGCTTTCTTTATCGGCTTCACCTTTTCTTAATGGCAGTGTTTATTGTCAGGTCATCAGCAATACTTCCTTAATGATTTCAAAGGCCCAATCTAGGTCCTCCTTGGAAATAATCAAGGGAGGAGCAAAACGGATCACATTGGCATGAGCGGTTTTGGCCAATAGGCCCCTTTCCTGCAGCGCCTCGCAGAACCTACGTCCGCCACCGGCTTCCGGTTTCAACTCTACACCGATCAACAAACCTTTGCCGCGCACTTCTTTTACGTGAGGAGAGGGGATGGAACGAAGCTTGTCCTGAAAATAATCACCCAATTGAGCGCTATTTTCAATCATTTTCTCTTCCACCAGCACATCAAGGGCAGTTTGAGCTACTGCGCATCCCAGGGGATTACCGCCATAAGTCGAACCATGGTCCCCGGGGTTGAACACGCCCAGGATTTCCTTCGAGGAAAGGACCATGGAAACAGGATAAGCGCCACCAGAAAGCGATTTGCCCAGGATCACCATATTCGGTTTGACATCTTCGTGGTCGCTGGCAAAGAGTTTTCCTGTGCGTCCGAGGCCAGTCTGAATTTCGTCGGCGATCAATAGCACATTATTCTCAACACATAAATCTTGGGCCGCTTTCAGGTAACCTTCCGGCGGGACAAGGATGCCGCCTTCTCCCTGAATGGGTTCAACCAGAAAGGCAGCTGTGTTGGGATTGATAGCCGAACGCAAGGCTTCAATATCACCATATGGGATATTCACAAAACCCGGGGTAAAAGGGCCGAATCCATCCCGATACTGATCTTTAGATGAAAATGAGATCACAGTCACAGTCCGCCCATGGAAGTTGCCATCACAGGTGATGATCTCGGCTTTACCATCGGGCATCCCTTTAACAGTATATCCCCACTTGCGGGCCGCTTTGAGAGCGGTCTCAACGGCTTCTGCACCGGTATTCATCGGCAGAGCCATCTCGTAACCGGTCAATTGGTAAATTTGTTCATAAAATGGACCTAATTGATCGTTGCGAAAAGCTCTCGAAGTGAGCTGAAGTTTTTGGGCTTGTTCTACCAGGGTCTCTACAATTCTGGGGTGGCAGTGACCCTGGTTGACAGCTGAATAAGCACTCAGACAATCCAGGTAGCGGTTGCCATCTACATCTTCCACCCAGATACCCTGTCCCCTGGTGATGACAACATCCAGCGGTTGGTAATTATTGGCACCATATTGAGTTTCTAAGTTAATATAGTGTTTTGTTTCCAAAAAAAACTCCAATTTTTTTGTTTATTTGATCTGAAAGGGGTTATTGCCAATTGGTGTTCTTAAAATTTAAGGAGCAGTGTTAGCATTCTTTTTGGTATGGACGAGGAACGCGATAAACAAATGGTAGATGTTCAAGAAAATACTAATCTTGGGCATTTGTCGTTTTCATATTGCTTACTAAGTGAAGCATTGTATGTTGGATGAAATTAAGAAAGGTTTCTTGATTTGTTTCCAGCAAACTGAGACTCTCATCAAATTCTTCTAAAAAAGTATGAGGCCAGATTTCATTTTCGAATCCACCATTCTCAATTAAATTCTCGGTAAGGCGAGTGGCGATTTCCATCAACCGGATTGAAGGATACAACTCTTCATATTGTTCGCCTTGATGCATGAGATAAGCGCTTGAGGCCAAGTAGGCAATGAGCTCGTAATATTGGTCTCTGCTGAGGGTTAATTGTTGATCCTTCATGATTGCCAGCTTTTCCCATACGCATTAAGGAAGGAGATTTTATTAATCGATCGCCGGGGTGGTGGTTTTGGCGATTCGTTTGGATATCCCAAAGTAATGGCAATATATGGAGATATATTTTCAGGGATGTTCAACAATGCTCGCATGGCAACATCAGCAAAGGAAGCAACAATACAGCTACCAATACCCATCGAGTATGCAGTCAAGGCAATGTTTTGGGCGGCAATTGCGGAATCTGCCATATGTACAAGTCGAGTTGCTTCTGTAACCCGTTGCTGGGAAGGCTCGATGCTGATCAGGATAATTGCTGCAGGTGTATCGTTGACACCAGGCATGAAATTTAACATTGTCTTCTTGAGATCAGCATCAGTAATAACTATAAATCTCCAAGCATTTTTATTTCCTGCATTAGGCGACCACCTGGCAGCTTCCAATAACTTATTCAGATCACTGCTCTTTATTGGTTTATCTGTATATTTCCTTATACTTCTTCGATCATAAATTGCACTTATCAGATCCATAATTTTTCCTCATAAAGTCTTTACAGCCAACACAAATAATTATTTAGGAGACAATTGTTTCGTAGACCCTCCGTAAACCTTCGTTGACATAATCATCTGAAAGGCCGTAGCTGATGCGCAAGTAATGATCCAGGCCAAAATGATCGCCGGGGACAACAAAGGTTTGTTGATCGCGAATCATTCGGTTGACCAATTCGCTAGAATTGATTTCCCGGTTGTAATGCACGAAACTAATAGCGGCAGCTCCCGGTTGGATAACACTGAGGATATCGCTATGTTCTTCTACCCAGCGTTGAAGGTTAGAAAAACCCCTGCGGGCATACTCACGCGTACGTTTTATGATCTGAACGCGTATATCAGGAGAGAGTGCATATGCAGCTAATTTGTTCGCTAATATCGAAGGACAAATGGTGATGTAATCCTGGCGCGCCCAAATAGCCTCGGCCGTTTCAGGATTAGAAACAACCCAACCCAACCGCAAACCAGGCAGGGCATAGGCCTTCGACATACTACCAATTGCCAATATTCGATCATATTGCCCCCACAATGTAGGGGTGAACACGTCCGTAGTATGCTCAGCTCCCGCATAAACTTCATCTGAGAGAATCCAGGCGCCAACTTCTGCGGCCGCATTGATTACTGCCATGCATTCTTCTGCGGTCATGATATGTCCGGTGGGATTATTTGGATTACAAACTGCGATCAACTTGGTATCCTTACTGACCACAGAGCGGAATTCTTCAATATCAAAGCCCCAACCGAGTTCTTCTTTCAGCGGAAAGGTTTTGACTTCCAATCCCAAATTCTTGGCGATCCCCCAGATTTGCATATAATTTGGCACCATGACCACAATTTCATCTCCTGGATCTAAAGTCGTCAAGATTGAAGTGAAATTGGCTTGGGCTGCGCCTGTGGTTGCAATTACATCACTGGCTTTTGCTCCAGGGTAAGTGGCTGCAATACTTTCGCGCAGTTCAAGGCTCCCATTAGTTTGTGGATAGTTTAACTCCACAGCTAAAAGGCCTTCAATCAAATTTGAATCATTCCCTAATAATTCAGCGGTGGACATTGGGTGAACACCACTTTCTGATAGGTTATATTCGACTTGGTGCTCCCATGTCCCTAGTTCGCGCTCAAGCATAAACGGATGAAAATTCTTATTCATTTTGTCTCCTATCCAATAGGTAATCCCAAACCGATTTCAATTGCATTATGGTAAGCCAGCCGTGCGATTTGAGTATCTTGTATGCCAACACCGGTTAAATCACAAATTGTAATTTCATGATCTGAACATCTGCCTACTTTCTTTCCAGAAGTCAGCTCTCCTAGCTCAGTAACATTTTCTTCAGAGATAAAACCTGCTTCTAAAGCATGGTGTAGTTCACCCAACCGGAATGATTGCGTTTTCTTATCACATACGATCCGGTCGGCCTTGGTAAAAACGTCAGCAAACAGTTCTTGTTTATCTTCTGAATCTGAGCCCATTGATGTAATGTGCAACCCAGGATGGAGCCATTCAGCCCTTAAATATGGTTCTCTTGAGGGGGTTGTCGTAACTACAACCGAGCTTTCTCGGACAACTGTTTCAGCATCCTTTGCAATAACGGTCTCAATACTCAAATCCTTTGAGATTTCATTGGCAAAAGCATTAACATCCTCTTCAACAATGCCATATATAAATAGTTTTGAAAAATCCCGGACTAATTTCAATGCTCGAATCTGGAAACGCGATTGCATGCCGGAACCAATCACACCGGCTACGACAACCTTTTTTGGTGCTAAGTGTTTTGCCGCAATAGCTCCAGCGAGGCCAGTACGTACGTCCGTTAGGTAACCATTATCCAAGAGAATGGAAATCGGATTGCCTGTTTTTGTGCTAACCAAGACCATCATGCCGCTGCCAGTAGGCAATCCCAGAATGCGGTTATCCAGAAAGCCAGATGCAATCTTGATTGCAAAACTGTCTAAACCGTGGATATAAGCTGTCTTGATATCTACTTCACCGTTATTATCAGGAACATCAATCCGTAAAATCGGCGGTAGGGTAACCTCACCATTTGCCAAAGCCGTAAATCCTTTAGCAACCTCTTCCAGAGCTTCCAGATTAAGAGAAACGCAATTTCTAATTTCGCTTTCATTTAGAACTAGTATAGGTTTTTTCATTTGGCCAGCTCTCTCTCGTTGATGATCTTTTTTAGTACCACCATGGGTATATTTGAACCACTCAGCACAATAGCAATATTCTTACCTAATCTGTTTACTTTTTTGGAAAGTAAAGCCGCAACACCTACAACCGCTCCACCCTCAACAACGATATGATGTTTATTCAGACAAAACCATAAGGCTTCCGCAATTTCTTTTTCAGAGACCAAAACGGTTTCATCCACGTATTGCTTTACCATTGGAAGGGTATATTTATTATCTTTATTTAATCCGCCTGCGAGGGCATTTGCCAGGGTTGGTTCCTCGATGATGTTTACGACTCGGCCTGCTTTCAGGCTTGCCACCATCGCCGGACCTCGCTCCATTGAAACGCCGACAATGTGTACGCTTGGCATAATAGATTTGACGGAAAAAGCTACGCCTGACATCAATCCTCCCCCCGAGAGGGGCACTATGACGGTATCTATTTCAGGAAAATCTTCAATTAACTCCAGTCCGATCGTTCCTTGGCCCGCGATGATCTCAAGATCATCAAAAGGATGGACCATAGTCATCCCGCGTTCCATCTGCAATTTATCCGCATATACCATCGCTTCATCTGCATTTTCACCCACAATCACTAATTCAGCACCCAATGCCCTAATTGCTTGGCATTTATTGTCAGGGACAGTTTTAGCAACACAAATCGTGGAGTTTACACCCACAAGGCTTGCGATATAAGAGACAGCTCTGCCATGATTTCCGCTGGAAACCGCGATGACTCCCCGTTCTTTGTCTTCAGCTGAGAGATTGGATATCTTATTGGAAGCCCCCCGAATCTTGAAAGAGCCAGTTACCTGGAGATTTTCAAGTTTGAGATGAACATTTGCATCAGTTATGGTCTTCAAATCTTGCGATTCAACAAGCGGAGTTCTTCTTATGTAAGGAGTAATCCGCTTTTTCGCTTGATAAATATTGCCCAGGGATAAATTTTCTGTTGACATATGTCCCAACAGCCTAATGAAATAAATCCTTCTATTACTGCGAGCTTCAACTTCCAGGCTGGGAATGGGTGCCGGATGTTCTATAAATAATTACTCTGAAGACTGGCTTGAAGAATTATTTCTCTCTTTTACACTTGTTCTATAGTTATAAATACTGGCGCGTGAAACGTTTAATAACTCTGCAAGACGGCTAGCAGCTCCCCTTAATTTAAACAGTCCACGTTTTTCAACCATTTCTATTAGAAGTATTTTTTCATCTAGATTCATATCATCAATGCTTTGAATATTTTCTTTGCGCAGATATGAGGTCACAGAAAGTTTGATCAAATCATCCATATCTTTGGCCCACGTATCTTCAATTGTCAATTGAGGTGCTTTACGAGTGGGGGCAGTCAACCGGTTTAGGATATTATATGCTTGGTTAAGTTCAAAAAAATCTAGATTTATGCAGATTGCGCCAATTGGGTTATCTTCATTATCTCGGATCCAAACGGTTGAAGATTGTAAATCTCTGGATCCTATTTTGACCCGATAATTCAGTTCATCGGGGGACTCAATATTTAACCCATTTGAAATAAAATCAATATCTGGCACTGGTGCCCCTGGGCCGCGGCCGGATACATTACCGATAACGATTACTGCAGAATGCTCCAAATTACTGAAGTCATGTACAACAACTTCACAATGCGGGCCTACAACTGCCACAATCCCTTCAGCCAATCTTTCTAATAAATCTAGCAAACCCAATTGCTCTAAATTTGCCACACCGTCACTCCTATGTAATAAAACATTGTAGCAAACGTTAGAAAAAATGTCAAATAATTGGCCGTATAATAAAAAATCTTGACTATTTGTCAAAGTATTGTATACTTATTGGTAGAGTTTCGTTCGACTTGTATATTTTGTCTAACTCACTTTTCAGGCTACTGGTAGCAAATAAAACCCCTCACTTCTTTTCGGAAACAATATGTCGAAACTGTCAATAATAGTGCTTTCTGAGGATGAACATCTGTTAGACCTGAAGAGATCTACATTTGCATCTATCTTGCAGGTGGAGAATACGATTCAGGTTATTGGTTTACCAGGTGCAGGAAAAAGTGTTGATTCGTATTATACCCAGGGATTATTCGGACCTCAATTACTAGAAACGATCAAGTGGCTTCAAACTGACGGGAGCGACGCGATCATCATAGATCACATCCGCGATCCTTTACTGAGCGCTGCCAGACAAGTTTCAGGTATACCCGTGTTAGGCATTGGGCAAACAGCATTTCGCCTAACCTGCTTATTGGCTGACAATTATTCAGTTATTACTACTTCTACAGGCAATTCCTTGGCAGTAGAACACAATACCCAAGAATATCAATTGTCTAAGAAATTAGTTTCGACCCACTCTCTCGAAATGCCTGTGACTCCAAATGGTCTGGATCAATTGAATGAAACATTCCTGCTAGCTGCGATAGCAGCCTTAGAGAAAAACGGAGCACATGCGTTGATTGTAGATAGTGGTGGGCTTGCCGGAATTGCGTCTATGATTCAGCAAGAACTGTCAGCAAGAGGGATTCAAATCCCAGTGATCGACCCCACACAAGCAGCGATAAAGTTAGCTGAGATATTGGTGAATATGGAGTTGTCTCACTCCAAGCGCTCTTATCCTTATCCACCCTCTCTTGAAGTTCCTGGGTACACATTTGCAAAACCGATTGTTTGCGAAGAAATTGCAGGGAAATTTGAATTAATTGCTGAAATAGAGGTGATTGTTCCCAGCTCTGAAAAAGATGTCGATATGGTGATGGAGAAAGTATATTCAACCTATTGCTCTCCAGGAGTCAAGGTTACTGCAGTTAATTTAGACAAAGGTCCATATTCAATCGAATCGGAATATGATGACGCGTTAGCAGCACCGCAAATATATGAAAAAATTATAAAAGCGGAAGAAGCAGGCAAAGATGCCGTATTGATTGACTGCATGTTCGACGTGGGATTACTTGGTGGGAGAGAAATTGCAAACATTTTGTTTTTGGGCCCTGGCATTACATCAATGCAAATCGGCTCAATTCTTTCAGACAAGATTTCTGTGATAACTGTATTGAATCAAAGTATTCCAGAAATTGAACGCCAGATATGCCGCTATGATTTAGTGGACCATTCTTCCCCTGTGCGAGCGGTTGAATTACATGTTTTGGAAGTTCGGGAGGAATCGTACACAGAACGTTTGATAGATGAATTTATCAACGAAACAGTTCAGGCAATTGAGGAAGACAATGCTCATTTTATAATTCCAGGTTGCACAGGAATGGTTGGTTTGCAAAAGAGAGTATCGGCAGCTGCAGAAAGATATGAAGTTCCAGTTCTAGATCAAAACATGATCTTAGTAAAGGTATGTGAAATGTTCTTGTCACTTGGGTTGACCCACAGCAAGAAAAGTTATCCACATCTTGATAAATGATAGGAGAGACTCTAGCTTCCCCCTATTCTTTAAAGCATGCAGGATCTTCGCAATCAGATCATATAAATTAGGAGAAGAAATGCCTTATCGCAAATTGGAAACTGAACAAGATTGTATTGATTTTCTAAGAGGGTTGTTGTTCTTTGGAACAGGAGGGGGCGGAAGCGAGATATGGGGTTTAGAAATGCTATCTGAATTACTGAAGGAGGGGTACAACATAGAATGGATTGATATTAATGATGTCTCTGATGATGCATTAACCTGCACAACTTATGGAACCGGCTCAATTTCAGAAGAGGTTCCAGATACTACAGAAGGGATTGAGGCTTTGGCAAAAATGAAAGGGGTGCCGATTAGGTTTGGACATCTTGCTGTTGATTATGCAGTGAAAGAGTTAGAAGAATACATTGGAAAGAAAATTGAAGTGATGGTTCCTGTTGAGTTAGGTGCTGGTAACTCGGTCGTCCCCCTCGCCACAGGTATTCGCCTGGGCATGCCGGTTGTGGATGGGGATTACGGGGGACGCGCCTATCCCGAGGAGATGCAGTGTACATTATTCCTCAACGATATCCCCCCGTTCCCGCTGACAATCGTCGATTGGTGGGGAGATGTCATGATCTTGAAAGAAGCTGTTAGTTCCGCCATGATGGAACGCATTGGGAAAATGGTCAGCATCGCGGCCTATGGCAGCGCGTTTTGTGCAGCCAGCTTATTAGATGGGCGCACCATGAAAGAAACGGTTGTCCCAGGCACTTTATCAAAAAGCCTTGAGGTTGGACGCGCCATCCGGATTGCAGCAGAAGAAGGTGATGATCCTGTTCAGGCAGCTATTGATGTAACAGATGGCTGGTTGCTATTTGAAGGCAAAGTGACAAATAAAGAGTGGTCAGATATTGAAGGTTGCATGGTTGGGAAGACATCGATATCAGGATCAAATCAATATCAAGGAAAAACAATGGAAGTCTGGTTTAAAAATGAAAACCAAGTTACCTGGATTGATGGTAATCCCTTTGTGTGCAGTCCAGATTTGGTCACAATCGTTGACAAAAATACTGGAATAGGTATCACGAATACAGATATTGATGCTGGACATGAAGTTGCTGTGATTGGCGTAAAATGTCATCAAATCTTTCGCACGCCGAAGGGATTAGACTGGTGTGGGCCGCGTTACTACGGCTTTGATATTGACTATGTCCCAATTGAGGAAATCCTTGGTTAGCCAAGGATTTGGAGCTATTCTATGTCAGAAAAAGTGTCTGAGGCAATACAACATTCACAAGATCATAAAATAGAGTTTGTTTCTTTATTGGAAGATTTTGTTCGGATTCCTTCCATTTCAACAGATCCTAGCCATGACGAGGATATGAATCAAGCCGTAGAATGGTTGTCCACTCAACTACGAACCATAGGTTGTAGGGATGTAAAAATTATTCCCACAGCAGGGCACCCCGTTGTACTTGCCAAAACAGACAGTTTTTGTTCAGAAAAACCATCTATCTTGGTGTATGGTCATTACGATGTTCAGCCTGCAGAAAACCAAAACGCGTGGAGCTCACCCCCATTCTCGCCACATATTAAAGGCGAATGTTTGTACGGGCGCGGTGTCTCTGACATGAAAGGGCAAATCGCAGCTGTTCTGGCAGCCCTACAATCGATTCGCTCACAAAGCGACTTGCCAGTAAATATCACGTTTCTGATCGAGGGCGAAGAAGAGATCGGTTCCCCTAATTTAGAAAACTTTTTACGGGAACACCATGATTTGCTGAAAAGTGATTTTGTGTTGAATTTAGATGTGGGTTTTCTCGGAGTTGATTTCCCAACGATTAGTTATGGTTTAAGAGGGATTGCAAGTTTTGAACTTGCCGTAAGAGGGCCTGAAAATGATTTGCATTCAGGAGTATTTGGCGGCGTTGTCCATAACCCCGCATTGGTCATTGCCAATGTGCTATCAGGTATATTTGATAACTCAGGCAAGATCACACTTCCGCGCTTTTATGATCAGGTACTCAGCCTAGATGAAAAAGAACGTCAAGAACTTAACCGTCTTCCAATGGATGAAGCGTATTATTTGGCAAAAACCAAAGTTCCTCAATTGTGGGGAGAGCAAGATTTTTCACCCTTAGAGCGTGTTGCCGCAAGACCCACTTTTGAAATAAATGGATTGGTTTCTGGATATACAGGACAAGGTGAAAAAACAATTATCCCCTCCGAGGCATTAGCAAAAATAACAACCCGACTTGTACCAAACCAAACACCAGAAGCTGTATATGAACAATTTTTGGAATATCTGAAAAAGAATATGCCACCTACTGTCGAATGGGAGTTGAGCTATGGCAGCGGGACAATGGCTTACTTGATGGATCTTTCAAATCCAGTTCTAAAATTCTTTGCAGAATCGTTAGAGTTAGCCTACGGGGAAAAAGCGGTTTATTTCAGAGACGGAGGAAGCATTCCAGCAGCTATACTAATGAAACAAATTCTAGGGTTGGATTCAATACTATCTGGGTTTGGGTTACCTACAGATAATATTCATGGTCCCGATGAACATGTTCATTTACCAACATGGTTTAGAGGAATCGAGGCCTTGATTTATTTCTTCAATATAATCGATATTGAGTATGTTTAAGGAGGTGTAAATAGACAAAAAACAGAAACTGCAAACATGATTCCAAATTTAAAATAATATTTTAAGGAGGATAAGGTGATGATAAAAAGGTTAATCATATTGTTAATTGCCGTAGCCATGTTAGGAAGTGTATTTGGATGTTCTCCAGCACCTGTTGATGAGCCTGATTCTGGTGAACAAGCTGAAGTACCCGATCAACCCGCTGCAGCAGATGATGAAGTCAATGTAGCCACATTCATAATGTGGCAAGATTTCATTGACCTAGACATGCGCTTTGCTTTTGCCAGTGAGATCTCTGCTACCTTGTTGTGCTATGAAAACCTGGTTTATTATGATCCCAATAGCGGAGAGTTTTCCCCCGGGTTAGCAACCGACTGGGACGTCAATGATGACGGTACCGAATGGACCTTTGTGTTACGTGAAGGGGTCAAGTTCCAAGATGGTGCAGACTTCAATGCTGCGGCAGTCAAATCCACTGTTGAATTTTATACAGCCGATGAATTCTCACCCTCAGCCTGGTTATGGGGTCCGGTTGAAAGCGTTGAAGTGATTGATGACTACACTGTAAAAATCACCCTCAGCTTCCCAGCCCCATTTGATATTATCACCTCGTCTGCCTTTGTAGCAGGGATGATCAGCCCCAATGTTGTCGACCAGCCAAAAGAATGGTTTGACGAGGGACGCTGTGTAGGAACTGGACCATATACAATTGAATCCTTTGAGCAGGGGCAACGACTCATCATGACGAAATTTGATGACTACTGGGGAGGCTGGCAAGAGAACCAATATGACAAAGTGGTCTTCGAAATTGTGCTGGATTCAGTTATCGCAGAGCAAATGATGAAAAGCGGAGATGCTACATTCTATCGCGATTGGCCCTCAGATAAACTTGAGGAAGCCGTGGCGAATGAAAGCCTTGAAGTCTCTTCCAGCGAATCTTATGCAGTCATGGCTTTTAACCTTAATACTGCTAAACCCCCGCTGGACAACAAACTGGTACGCCAGGCCTTGGCTTACAGTTTCCCCTACGAGCAATTTACTGAACGAACCGGTGGATATTATACTCAGCCGCGTGGCGTGATCTCACCCCACATGTGGGGTCATGGGGAAGACCTGTTCCAGTACACCTATGATCTTGATAAAGCCCGCGATCTATTGGTAGAAGCAGGTTATCCAGATGGTGGATTTGATTTAGAAGTCACCTATATGTCAGATTTTGCCGCCGAAGCATGGGCTGTAGAATTATGGTCCTTCCCCCTGGAAGAATTGGGTATTAAAGTCGTTCCCCAAGGGATGACCTACGAATCCATGGTTGAACGGCTTGATTCTGACCCGGCAACCGCCCAAGACATTACACCCATGGTCTGGTATCTGACCTATGTCAACCCATATGATGTGCTTTATTTTGACTATTCATGTGAGGGCGACGCCTGGACAAACTTCTCCCGCTTCTGCGATCCTGTGTTCGATGAACTCATCAATGAGGGATTTGAATTGAGTGCCACAGAGCTTGTTGCCGCCACCGAGAAATTCATTGCTGCTCAAGAGATACTGGTTGATGAAAGCCCTGCTGTTCTTGTTGCGGTAGTACCTCAAATTTGGGTTTACGGTGCTGATGTAGAAGGTTTCGTGGACAATCCTGCATATCCCAATGTGGTATTCTTCCATGATCTAACGATATCAGAGTAAGCGCGCACCTGCAAATTTGATATTTTAGTAAAGGGGTTATCCCAAAAGCAAGATGGGTGGGGGACAACACCCATCTTTTGGAATATATTACCTCCTTAAGTGGGGGAAGAATCTCAAAATATATCCAAAATTCACCTCCGGGCGGGGGGCTGTTAGGAAATTATGGACTTTTCAGACAGCCCCTTTCCTGGAATAAGGGAACGAATTTGAACAAATTTGAGTTTGTTATCAAGCGGCTTATCTTAGCAGTTGTAGTGGTAATTGGCGTAACTATAATTACATTCGCCATAGCCAGATTAGTGCCTTCAAGCCCGGCGCGCTTATGGCTAGGCCCACGAGCAACACCTGAGCAAGTAGTGTTAACTTCTCAAAAGTTGGGATTAGATCGTCCATTGTATGAACAATATTTTATATACTTAGGACAAGTTGTTAGGGGAGATTTTGGAATTTCGATAAAATCTCACCAACCAATAATAAAAGATATAAAAGTATTTCTTCCCGCAACTCTAGAACTTGTTTTTTTTAGTATGATACTGGCTGTCAGTATTGGTATTCCCCTTGGGGTTCTCTCAGCCACAAAGAAAAATACTATACTTGACCATCTAATCCGATTCTTTGCGGTTTTTAATGCTTCCACACCTGTCTTTTGGTTCGCCCTAATTTTGCAATTATTTCTTGTAGAAAAATATAACTTGCTGCCCTTAGGGGGCAGAGTAAGTCAAGATATTAGTTTATTTAACCCGATTGAAACAATCACAGGTTTTTATATAATCGACTCTATTCTCACACAGAATTGGGTTGCTCTAAAAGATGCCCTCGTTCACCTAATTCTTCCTGGTATTGTACTCGCCAGTGCAAGTATCGGGCTCGCCATCCGCCTGACCAGGGCGAACATGATTGAAGTAATGGAACAGAAATTCATCACCATGGCCTGGGCCTTTGGTTTAGATCCGAAATTGGTCTATTACAGATTGGCATTAAAGAATGCGATTGTACCCACCTTAATGGTTCTGGGATTAGCGTTTGTTTGGTCAATAACCGGAGCAATCCTGGTTGAGATTATATTCTTGTGGCCCGGATTGGGCAACTATTTGACTCGCGCGGTGCTAAATTTTGACTTCCCAGTGATCGTATCCATTTCCCTAGTGGTCTCTATTTTCTATGTGATTGTCAACTTTTTACTTGATATGTTGCAAACATTTATAGACCCTCGTGTTGCTATTGAGTGATTATTCTGGAGAAAGTATTGAATATAACAAGTTCTTCCCTATTCAATAGACTGGAAATAAGATTTCAAGAATATGTTCTTATGTGGCGTGTTTTTAAACGAGATTACCTTTCATTGGTTAGTTTTATAGTCATCGTTTTGATTGTCTTGGCAGTCATTTTTGCCCCTATTGTTACACCCTACCCAGAACAAGGTGAAGGACTTCCGAATCTAGAATCTCGTTTACAAGCTCCCAGCACCGAACATCCCTTAGGAACAGATGAATTGGGCCGTGATTTATTTGCCCGCATCTTGTACGGGGGGCGGCCATCGTTAACGCTAGGCTTTTTGGTTGTTATGATCGCTTGCGCCATCGGCATCCCACTTGGAGCTATTGCCGGTTATTTTGGTGGTTGGATCGGCCAGGTCATTATGCGGATCACCGATATGTTTCTGTCCTTCCCCGCGCTGCTTCTGGCAATCACAATCAGTGCAGCCTTAGGCCCCAGCTTCACCAACGCTATGATCGCGATTGCACTAACATGGTGGCCTCAATATACTCGCCTTGTCCGCGCACAGACTATTTCTGTTAAAGAGCTGACTTTTGTAGAAGCCGCTAAAGCCACTGGGGTAAGTGATCTATCGATAATTCTTCGACACATCTTACCAAATGTGATCACTGTATCAATTGTTCAAGCCACCATGGACATGGGCTCGGCCGTGTTGATGGGATCTGCCTTGAGCTTCATCGGTTTGGGCATCCAACCCCCCAAAGCAGACTGGGGAAACATGCTCACCTCCGCCCGCATTTATTTTTCAAATGCGCCTTGGTTCGCTTTATATCCTGGAATCACCCTCCTCTTGGTAGCGCTTTCTTTTAACCTCTTAGGTGATGGGTTGCGTGACATCATTGACCCGCAATCAAGGAGGCAACGATGAAATTGCAACCCCTGCTTTCCGTGAAGGAACTACATCTCCATTTCAATACTTACGCTGGTAAAGCCTACGTTCTCAACGGCGTCAACCTTGAGATCATGAATAACGATTTTATGGGACTTGTTGGTGAAACTGGGTGCGGAAAATCCCTTACCAGTTTCTCAATATTGAAACTTATACCTCCTGGGGGAGAAATTATCTCAGGAGAAATATTCTTTAAAGGCGACAATATACTAATCAAATCGGAAAAAGAGATGCGACGCATCCGAGGACAACAAATCTCAATGGTTTCACAGGATCCGTCTGCATACCTTAACCCTTTGTTTACCATCGAACAGCAGATAACGATGGTTATAAAACAGCACCAAGACTTAGAGAAAAACGCCATTACCCAAAAAGCTCATGATCTCCTGCAAATTGTAGAGTTGCCTAATCCAGGCGGAATTCTAAAATCATACCCCCACGAACTCAGTGGAGGCATGAAGCAACGCGTCGCGATTGCCTTGGCTTTATCCTGCAAACCTGATTTATTGATCGCGGATGAGCCTACCACAGATCTGGATGTAACCATCCAGGCGCAGATTCTGGATTTGCTTCAAAAATTGAGGAAGCGAGAACAGCTCACAATACTCATGGTTACTCATGACCTGGCTGTTGTGGCTGAAACCTGCAAATCGGTTACTGTCTTGTATGCAGGCAAAGATGTGGAAACTGGGTCAGTTGACAAAGTATTGTATGAATCAAAGCATCCCTATACTAAAGCACTGCTGGAAGCCAGCCCAAATCCAAAGACACGCGGTCAAAAGTTATCCATGATTCCTGGAAAGTTGCCAAGCACCTCTGAGCGTCAGTTTGGCTGTCCATTTTCCTCTCGTTGTCCCAAAGCAATGCCGATCTGCAATCGTGTAATTCCAACGATGAAACAACTAGATGAAGATCATAAAGTTGCCTGTTTTTTATATGAAGATGAACGGGTTCGTTGAATATGAATAAAATTGATGATAAACCCCTGTTGAGGGTTGAAAAACTTAAGAAATATTTCACCAAACGGCTAAGCGTGATCCAAAAGAGATCTAGGATTGTTCGCGCTGTTGAGGATGTGTCATTTTCTATTTATCCTAAATGCACTTTTGGCATTGTTGGAGAATCTGGTTGCGGTAAAACTACATTGTTGAGATGTATATTTCAGGTAGTTAAACTTACTTCTGGAAACATATTTTTTGAAGGGGAAAATCTCGCAGAGCTTTCCAGGAATGAACTTAGAGACAAACGCAAAAACATGCAAATGGTTTTTCAAAACCCATTTATATCTTTAAATCCTCGCATGAGCGTCCTGAATATTGTCAGTGAACCCCTTCGGACTCACACTGAAATAAATTTTGAAGAAATACGCCAGCGGGTTTTGATATTGCTCGATCAGGTTGGCCTTGAAAAAGACCACTTGTATAGATATCCCCATGAATTCTCTGGTGGTCAGCTTCAAAGGATCGCCATCGCTCGTGCTTTATCCCTGAAACCCAAATTCCTCGCCCTTGATGAGCCAACAAGCGCCCTTGATGTATCCGTTCAGGCCCAAATCATTACATTATTACGGGATATACAAGAAGAATTAGATCTAACCTACTTGTTTATTTCACATAACTTAACAATGGTTCATCATATCAGCGACTTTATTTCTGTCATGTACTTGGGCAAGATTGTTGAGAGTGGTTTGGCGGACGAAGTTTTCCATCAACCACAGCATCCATACACCCAGGTATTACTTTCATCCACCCCATCCTTAAGTGCTCAATACAGAAAAGACCGCATCATAACCAAGGGAAGTGTTCCAGATGCCAGCAATCCTCCTTCTGGCTGCGCATACCACCCACGCTGTCAGCACGCGATGGATATTTGTGGAAAGATTGATCCCGAATTACTCATAATTGGCGATCACCATCAGGCAGCGTGTCATTTAGTGAATAGCTAATGCTATAAGAAATTAGGTTTTAATATTTTCTAATTTTGTCTGTAGCTATAAATCACCAAAGAATATAAATGGTTCTCTTGACGATAACAGACATTCCGACACAAACCGTAGTTTATTTTGGTTGAATAGAGCAGGGGGATATTGCGGATTTATTACGATATCGAGCCGCCAATCCAGCTAAAGTACGTGATATTACTTGGTGCAACTCTGGTGCAACCGGGATGGGAAGGGTGGATTTTGTGCCTTTGCTGGACTAATTTTGGTCCATTTCATCGAGAGGATGGACGGATTTTACCCCCATGGAAAGGATTTTCAGTCCTCCCGGCCAATTCGAAGTCAGACGCTCTATCCATTGAGCTACGGGTGCGTGGTGTTGAACTATTATACACTAGGTGTATTTTTCGACAATTTCAGGCACGATTTGTTTACTTTTCTGATTGTGGGATGAATTTATAATTGGAGATTCTTTACGGCGTTTGATCCGTGGTTCACTTCTGGCGCAACTTTGTGATTAGGTGCAATTAAATCAGGCGTCTGACAGCCAGTTAAACCGTAGTAAATGTGTCATAACCGAAGTAAGGAAGCAGCCGAGGAATGTGGCTATAGTGAGTGTTTGTAGAAATCTATTATACTCCTAGCATGATCAAACCTATTGTTCAGACAGATGTACCTCCGGGTTTTATTGACCTGGGAACCGGGAATCCAGGCCTGGATTTGCTCCCTATGGACATGATCGCGAGTGCAGCCGAGCGTTATTTCTCTGCCGGCGACTGCCGCACTCTCCAGTACGGAGCAGAGCAGGGGAATGGATTATTCTTAGCTGCCCTGGCGGATCTCCTTACTACCAAATTCGGGTTTTCTGTAGCAGCGGATAAGCTGCTTGCCACGACAGGGGCGTCCTCTACGCTCGATCTGTTGTGCACACTGTTTACCCAGCCAGGAGATACGATCATAGTCGAGGAGCCTACTTATTTTTTGGCCCTAGGCATCTTTGCCGATCATCACTTGAAGGTCCATGCTATCCCTATGGATAGGGAAGGCTTGGATGTTGATGCGATGGAAGAGCAGCTGCCTGAGGTTAAGCCCAAATTTGTCTATACAATCCCAACTTTCCATAATCCGACCAGTACCACTTTGTCAGCGAAGAGGAGGGAAAAACTTGTCAATCTGGCACAGGAATATGATTTTATAGTGATAGCTGATGAAGTTTACCAATTCCTGGCATACAACGAGGAACTCCCTCCGCCTTTAGCTAAGTTTACGGATCAGGCCGAGCAGGTGGTGTCCATCAATTCTTTTTCAAAGATCCTTGCCCCGGGATTGCGCCTGGGCTGGATCCAGACTCACCCGAAAATGATTAGCCACCTGGTGAAATGCGGACTGCTAGAAAGTGGGGGCGGTTTGAATCCCTTTACCAGTGCAATCGTTTATTACTTGATCGAATCCGGAGATTTAGCCGAAAATATCCGGATGCTGCATAATAAATATAGGTTGCGCTTGGAGGCGATGGCCTCAGCCCTGGATCGCTACCTGCCAGAAGTCGAATACCTGCAACCTCAAGGCGGATACTATTTTTGGGTGCGAATGCCGGAGAAGGATACCTTGCAGATGCGGAAGCTTATCCGCCAAAAAAGTGTTGACTTCCGACCTGGCAGTTTATTTTCCAGTCAGAAGGCTATGAAGGAGTATATTCGCCTGAGCATCAGCTACCACGAACCTGAGCAAATCGAAAGGGGCATTCAGCTTCTCGCCTTGAGTTTACGGGAACAATGAGTGCTCTTTCTGTTGTTGGTTGAGCTGTAGATATCCAGATTATTCACTTGACGTGGCATTGAATCGTATAGCAAGGGGTTTGTTTGAATCAAGCCGCCAGACCAGTTGATTTTGGTGCAGTTCTGGTGCAACTTTGGTGCAAATAGGGTGGAAAGGATAGAAATTATGCTCTTTATGGAAATATTATCGTCAATCCCATAGAGAGGATGGACATGGTTTTCCCCCAGATACAGGATGGACACCCCATACTCACAATTCGAAGTCAGTCGCTCAAATAAACCTTTCTTCTCTCTACATTGAATATAAATGTCATTATATACGCTTGCACTGGGCGTCTGCCTTAAGATCCTGCTGGTATCTACAAAAAAGGGGCCTTTTAATGTTTCGAGTCGCCAATCCAGTTGATAGATTGAATTTCGTGTGCAGTTCGTGTGCAATTGGGGTGCAAATTGTGGAAACAATGGAAAGCTGGTGTATTTTGAGGGTACCACCCATTGGGTCCAGCACGATAAGCCGGAAGAGGTCGATCAACTGCTACTTGATCATTTTTCCGGAAAGGGAAAAAAAGGCACTTGAACCAACCCAACCCCAGTGAAATCACCCCATTTGATAAAAAAACACTTGATATTTCTATCAAGTGTTTTTTTGTTTTTGCTTTGTTCTAAACGGTGGATTTATTTCTTCTTTTCACTGAAGGGAACCACTACGGTTGCAGTGCCTTCCGTTACATTCCCACAAACATCCACTGCTTTGTAGGTAACCGTATACACCCGTCCGTCCTTGTTCGTGCCAGAACGTTCAGCCCGCAGCTGGAAGGTGAAGTCGTCGATGATCACGATATCATTTTCCGTACTGCCGTCGCCGCCATCATCATCCACTTCACTGGAGGTGACCGAGAATAAAGTCACAACAGGCCCAGGTATGTAGTAGTCGGTCGAAGTGACAGTTGCGGTCACATCGACGTACTTGTGGTTGGCGGGCCACAAAGTATCATGGGAAAGGGTGATTTCCAGTGTTGGTGCGATCTCACTACAAACATTCATTCCCACAAGCACTGGATCGTGATCGGAGGAGCGATAGGCGTCCGGGAAGAAATGAAAAGAGATTGAAGGAACCTCGTCGTAATAACTTTAAGAAAGGCTATCGGGATATTGAAGCCTGACTGAGATTCTTGGTCTAGCAGACGAATTGTTGCCTGATTAACGTCTAGAATTTATATTAATTAAAGGAGAATTATTTTCTGGCTTGTATCAGAATTACCCGATAATATTAGTGTATAATAAGGTAAAGATATATAAGCTTTAAGAATCTTCTTCTTATAAGTTTCTCAAATTTATTGATTAATTGTGGTGGCTTCTGCCAAATTCATTATTTCAAAATAGGAGAGACGTATGAGAAATCAATACTCAATTTCTAAACGCTTTTTTAAGTTCCTTGGCCTTTTGCTTGTGCTGGTGCTCGCCGTGGGAACAGGCGCTCAGCAGACAAGTGCAGCCGAACCTCCTCCACCCCTTCCGACACCGCCAGGTTTACCCTCTCTTGAAGGCGCGTCTGCGGATCTTACGGAGGATCCTATTGATGGGACCTTTGCCTGGAGTCTTGGAACTACCG